>Ga0208879_1000013_pt1 | contig 192288 bp, 160 predicted proteins | sample Knorr_S15_td_Bot_FD_185605 | JGI IMG/M metagenome (GOLD analysis project Ga0208879, IMG submission 185605) | Marine microbial communities from Southern Atlantic Ocean transect - Knorr_S15_td_Bottom_ad_5009_LV_A (SPAdes) (version 2) | ecosystem: Environmental > Aquatic > Marine > Oceanic...
GGCGTGAAGGCTGGTGATCCCTTCACGCTCGAGCTCTACCAGCGCCTGCATGCCGAGGAGATGGAGAAGCTGCGTCGCGCCAGCAATCGCGACGTATACGATGACTCAAAGGCAACGACCTTACCCATCGCCGGCGCGATCGTCGAAGCCTACATCCAGGCCGACGCTAAGATGCCTTGGTACATCGACCTGCTCAACATCAACCTCGACAACTTCGACTTGGCATCCGCTCAGCAGCGCATCCAGATGTACCTCGACGCCTTCGCGAGCGACGGCACGCGCATCACGGAGAATTTGGACTTCGATTAGCGGGCGAAGCGTGTAAGTGAATCGGCCCCGAGGCGTGCTGCCCCGGGGCCGATCCCCTGCATCCTACACCGGTGCGCGTTTTGCCGCGCAACTCCCGGCTAGCTGCGTATCACAGGCCTCTGACCCACGTCGCAGCCGGTGCTGCGCTGGTCTACCGTAAAGTTCTCGTTGAGGTCGTACTCGGACCTCGGCATGACCATGCGCACGCCGCCGTTCAACTCGTACCCCTGCTCCGGGAAGAACCCAGTGGAGCGTGGGAACCAGAGGAGGTCGGTGTTCTGGATTTTGCTAGCCCACCAACGCGAAGTGAGGAAGAGCTCCCTCCGCCTCTCCTCTAGGATCATGTAACGGATCTCAGTCGCGTTGCCCGCGTCAGCGTACGTGACCTGAGGTAGGCCGTGGAACGTTCGCAGCTCATTCACCAGATCGATCGCAGCCTGACCACCCTGGGCCTCGGCCTTGATGAGCAAGAGCTCCTGCCAACTAACCAAGGGAATGTTGTCTGAGTCCGCCGTGTACTTGGTCGGAACGTCTCTCGGCACGGGCCCCTGGACGGTCTTGATGAAGTGGCCAACCCTGGAGTCCAGGCTAGAACCGGCGTCCGAGGCGCGAACCGGCAAGCCGGACGCGTGCACGGCTCGTCCGTCAGCCATGAGGCTCAGGTTCAGGTATCCAGTGAACGGAATGGGACTTCCCCACGCCGCACCTGTTACCGGATTCGGACCCTCGTTCCACCAGTCGTTGACATCCAGCATACCCGCATAACCCACGGCCGTGCCGGTGTTGTAGACCTTATTGCGCCGCTGCGGGCCTGCGCCGCGGATCACCCACGAGGTGAAACGCGCAGGCACGGCATTGGCGTCGGCCATAGCGCCGGACAAGTCTCCCCGGCTCCATTTCATGCGAGCGCGCAGCCCCACCGCCATGTTCGTGGCGCTGGAGGCGATTCCGTAAGGCATCTCGAAGTCGCCGAGGCTCGATATGTGACCGAGCGCCGTCGCGATCCAAGTCTCGCCCAGACTGAGCGTCGCGGTCGCCGACATGAGCGCACCGCCGTCGACAGCCATCTCGCAGAAGAATTCGCCCAAGACGTCCATGTTCGCCGCAATGTAGAGCGCGACGATCGCCTGTTTCTTGGTACGATCATCGACTTCGTCGTCGGTCCAGTCTCCTAGCCGGGCGTACGTCTTGACGCCCAGCGCCCGGCCCACCTGGATGTTGTCGTACCAGTCATCGTCTTCGGGGGACGAGTCACAGTCCCCGCGATCGGGCCAGGCGTCGTACTGGGCGGCCGAGCCGGCCACACCAGCGATTTTCTCCCAGACGTCCTCGTGACCCGCTGCCTGATAGGCCAGCGTCGAATACGCGCACTCGAACAGCGCGATGACCGAGTTCACCTGGGTCTCGGCACCCTCCGGGGCGTCGAGGGCCTCGTCCGTGAGCGCCGAGGGGAGATCGACGTCGAGCAAGTCCTCGCACGCACCCATCGCTCCAAGCGCCACTACGAGGCTGAGGCCAACCGCGATCCGTTTGATGTTGATCATGTCATGTATCCTCATCAGAACGTGACCCGAAGGGTCATATGAAGGCTGGCGAGCGGCGGCATGTTCCAGTAGTTGCCTCCACCACCCTGGGTGGGCGCGCCGTACTCAGGATCGGAAATCTGCACATCGTAGATGTGGGTCTGAGCCTGCCAGAGCGTGAACACGTTCCGAGCCGAGACCGCGAGGGACATGCTCTCCGCCCCAGTCACGCCGATCAAGGACGCAGGGAACCGATACCGGGCTCCGAGCTCCCGCAGCTTCCAGAAGTCCCCGTCGTAGTACCTCTTCGTACGGTTGTCCGTGAACCTCCCGCGATCGGCCGCCTGCCAGAGCGCGTTGTTCTCGAGTTGGGAGATTCGCGTGTTGTTGTAGATATGGCCCCACTCCGCGGCATTCTCGGAAGCGGTCCTGCCGAACTGGCCCTGTGCCATGGCGAAGACCTGGAGAGAGTTGTCGAGAAGACTCACGGTGGGCGCAATGCTGAAGATGTACGTGTAGAACTCCGGACCGATCAGGATCGGGTCCGTCCCGACGTCCACGCACGGAATCGGGGTGGCGCCGGGGCGCCGACCGGAGGCGGCGCCTGTCACGCCTTCCGCCGGGAAACCGGGGTCGCACATGGCGTTGATCGGCGTGCCGCGGGTCTCCCCAGCGGGGAACTCTGCGCCCGTAACCCAATACCGGGTTCTCGCGCTCGGGAACGGATAGCCGATCTGAATGCCACCCGTGGGAGCGAACGTAGCGAGGTCGACGATCTCGTTGTTCGTATGGTCGCCCATGAAGGTGATTTCGAACGAGAAGTCATCGTTCTCGTACACGCGCGTGTTCAAGGATGCTTCCCAGCCCCAGGTGTCGATCTGGCCGACATTGGACTGCACTGCGCCAGGAAGACCCAGGCTCGGTGCGAACCCGGCATTCAACAGCGCGTCTTTGTTCTCCTGCCTGAAGAAGGTGAACTCGCCGGAGATGCGATCATCCAGGATCGCCATGTCGAATCCGGCCTCGTATTCGGTGCTCACCTCAGGTCCAACCTCGGGGTTACCCGGGCTAGAGGGTCTGAGGGCCGCAGTTCCGCCCGGTCCTGGGATGACTCCCCACAGGTTCGTCGCGGCGAAAACGCTCGGCTGACGACCTGCCTTCCCCCACGCGCCACGCACGCGCAGTGAGTTGATCAAGTCGAAGTTCCAGAAGGACTCCTCCGAAACCACGTAGGTGCCCGAGAACTTCGGGTAGATCTGCGCCTCGAAGTCGGCACCGAAGGCGGAGTTGTCGTCGAACCGCACCGCACCGGTAAGGAACAGGCGGTCGTTCCAGCCGATCTGCTCCTGCACGTAGAAACCGAGAGACTTGTTCTCGATATAGTCGTACGTGAGCGTCAGCCGCTCCACCGGTGTCTGGTTGACCGACCGCGACAGCGGTGAGGCAAAGCCCTCGCCCTGAGTCCGAAGGTTCTCGAACCGCCGCATACTGTACTGGGCACCGAAAGAGGTCTTGAGATCGAGAAAGCCCAGCGGGCTGTAGTCGATCGTGGCCGAGTAATCCAGGCTCTGGACCTCGGTCATGGGGTTCCCGTAGTCGATCGTCCCCGAGACTGTCTCAGAGTACACCGCCTGGTTGGGAGGCGGGGCGGGATTCCATGGGAAGATCACCTGGTTGGTGTCCCAACCCTTGTCCAACCCGACCACAACGCGCTGGTTCAACCAGCTGCTGAAGTTGTGGTTCAGCGTTGCGCTCCCCGTGAAGCGACTGTAGTCGCGGGTAGCGGCGATATTCGCGACGTCCGAAGGCAGGTGCTCCTGGAACCCGAAGAGACGCTCGTTGGCGCCAGGGGCATTGGTGTCCAGGAAGTAGCCGTTCGCCCACCGCAGGTCCTGCCAGACCCCACCATCGGACCGCACCGGCGTGGCGAACCTGGTATGGCCGTCCACGTAGCCCGACGAAACGTCGAGCGAAATGCTCTCGGAGAAGACGACGCTGACGTTGGCCCTCGTCCTGAAGGTCTTGTCGTTATTGTACCAAACAACTCCGCCTTCATCTTCGTAGTTCGTCGATAGGAAGTACCTGATGTTCGACGTTCCTCCGCGGACCCCGAGGTCGTACGAACTCGAGAGCCCGTTCCGGAAGAGCTCCTTGCTTTCCCAAGGGAAGGCTCCCTCACGGATGTATCGGTTGGCCTCGTCATACATGTTGTACGTGAAGAGGTCCGATTCCGCACAGGGCGTCCTGCTCGAGGTCTTGCATGCATACATGGTCCCGAGCCTGCCAGCCGGGTCAGTCATGTAGTTGACGCCCTGCCTCACCGACGCGGTGAACTGGGGCGCGCCTTCTCTACCTTTCTTGGTAATGATCTGGATCACGCCGGCGGACGCCTCGGTTCCGTATAGCGTCGCTGCCGCCGGACCCTTGATGATCTCGATGCTCTCGATGTCCTCAGGATTGAAGTCGTCGAGAACGCTCACCTCGCCGCCACTGCTGCCAGCTTCGTCCTGCATGATTGCATACCGGTAGCCGAGCATGGGGCCCGCTCTGCTCTGGTTGTTGACGCGAACGCCGTCCACGTAGATGAGGGGATTGGACGACAGGTTGAAGCTGCCGACGCCCCGAATCTTGATGGACGAGCCCGTGCCGACGTTTCCGCTCAGCCTAGTGAACTGCAGGCCCGGTGTCCGCCCGGCCAGCATGTCCTGCATGTTGGCGATGGCGACGCGCTCGGTGACCGCGGCCGCGTCCACGGTTGTGACCACGTTACCGATAGCCCGCTTCTGAGTACCGCCCGGTGTTCCGGTAACGATGATCTCATCGAGGCTCAGCGCTTCTTCCGTGATTTCGAAGTTCTGCGCCATCGTCTCGCCCGCGCCCAACGTGACCGACTCGGTGGTCGTGCGAAACCCGATCCGCTGGACCGTCACGGTGTGGGTGCCGATGGGCACGTTGAGCAGCAGGTACGAGCCGTTCTGCCGTGTCAGCCCGCCCAAGTCCAGTTCGGCAATGAACACTTGAGCTGCCGCAACTGGCTGGCCGGTCTGACTGTCGGTCACCCGGCCGGTTATAGAACCGCCCTGGGCTGCGACATCGAGCGGCGCGAACAGCAGCATCGCCGCAAGCACCCCCAAAGTCAGAGTCATAAGCAAACGAATGCGTCGGTACATTTGTTGGTCCTCCGTCTTGAGGGCGGACCCCTCGACCCGGACTCGCCACCTGGAGAGGGCAGGGTTCAGCCTGAGCTGAGAAGGGTCACACATCATTCAGCACCACCTTTGTCATACGCGTTACCGAACGTGACCACCGATGGATTGGTGGGGGAAATCAAAGCACCCAATAGAACCTCAAAAGTAGCGTACGCCCTGGGTCGGGACCGTGCAAGAGTCATGCGTTCCACAACCCTTCCTATCGCAGACTTTTCGGGTGATCTCAGCGCGTCACGCAACGAAGGCGGGCGGTTCTCGAACACCCTAGACGGCGGGGCTGGCCATCACCGTCTAGCCTGCCAACTGCCGACGCAGTAATCTGGCTCGAGCCTGAGGGCCGGATTCGGGAGGGTCGAATGCACTTGTGGCGTCCGTCAGTCGTTCTTGCGGCTGCCGTCTGTCTGTTCGCGGCACCAAGCGAGGCGCAGGTCATCCCGCAGGAGGGGCGGGTTTTCAACGAACAGCTGCTTCGGCCGTCTGGCCAGGCGGTTGTCCCCCTATTCGAGGGATGGTTCGAGAACTCGGACGGCACCTCGGACATCTGCTTCGGATATTTCAACCTCAACACCGCAGAAGCCCTCGACGTGCCTCTGGGGCCGGACAACTTCATCGAGCCGAGCGAGTTCGACGGCATGCAACCGACGCACTTCGATCGCGTGCCGGAAGCCGGTTACCGACGTCATTTTTGCGTTTTCACCGTCACCGTGCCCGAGGACTTCGCTCAGGGCCGGGTGGTGTGGACGCTGCGCACACGAGGCGAGCCACTCTCGACCCCGGGCAAGCTGCTGCCACCTTACTATTTGGACGAACCCGAGACCGGAGGCCGGGGCGTCGTGGCCCCTGTGCTCAAGCTGGACGCCGACGGACCCGAGTTCCAGGGTCGGACCGGCCTCACTGTCTCGCCCCGTACGGTCGCCGTTGGAGATCCGCTCACGTTGACGGTCTGGGTCGATCACCCGGCACCGAGAAGCTGGGTGGGCTGGACCGTGCACCAAGGGCCGGGCCACGTGGAGTTCGGCGAGGCCGAGATGCAAGTGGAGCAAGCAGACGGAACGGCGACCACGACGGCGAGATTCAGCGAGCCCGGCGAGTACCTCATGCGGGTACAGTCTATTTTCTCGACAACGTCTTTCGAATACCATTGTTGTTGGACGAACGGATACATCCCGGTGACGGTCACGCGATAAAATGGGCATACGACAAACCAGCCTTTTACAGATAAGGGCGGAGGACATCATGACAAGCGACAGCTCAAGCCACGGGCGATTTGGACAGGGCCTCAGCACCGGTCTGGCGACCCTGGTCATTCTGACTTCACTCGCGACTTCGCCCGCGCACGGGCAGGAAGTGACGTACGCGAAGGACGTCGCTCCGATCCTCTACGAGAACTGTGCGAGCTGTCACCGTCCCAACGCCTTTGCGCCGATGTCGTTGCTCACGTATGAAGACGCCAGGAGGTATGCGCCCCGCATCAGGGCGCGCGTCGAGGCGCGCATGATGCCGCCCTGGCATGTGGATCGTAGCGTGGGAATCCAGGACTTCTCAAACGATGTATCGCTGAGCGACGAAGAAATCGAGACGATCGTTCGCTGGGTGGACGCGGGTGCACCCCAGGGTGACGCAGCGGACATGCCGCCGCCGCCCGACCTGCTGGAGGGCGGTGCTTGGCAGCTCGAGCAGGAGTTCGACCGGCCGCCCGATTTGATCGTTCAGTCGACACCCTATGACGTCGTCGACAATGGACAGGACCAGTGGTGGGCACCGAGCGTGCCGTTCGAGGGCCTCGACGAAGACCGGTGGATCAAAGCGTACGAATTCAAGCCGGCCTGGCCGATGGGCCTCAGGGTCGTTCACCACGGTCATGCCTACCTGCGAGTAGCCGGCCGACAGATCGGCCTTGCGCACTACGGAGTCGGGAAACGCTACGAGACGTTCCCAGACGACGTCGGCATGCTCTTTCCGGCCGGTGAGGCTGAAGTGACGTGGAATCTCCACTACTTCCCGGTCGGCATCAACGTGCCTCAGGACGTCGTGGACGTCGGGGTGTGGTTCTACCCGAAGGGCGAAACGCCCAAGACCGAGACCCGGGGCGAGGTCTTGATGCGAGCCGACCGCATGGGTGGCATGCCGAGGGGCGGCGACATCCTGGTTCCACCGCACGGGCAGCAAGTGCTGCAAGGCGTGCACGTGCTCGACGAGCCGACGCTGATCACCAGTTTCAGGCCCCACCTGCACATGCGGGGCAAAGAAATGTCGATGGAGGCGATCTACCCGGACGGTCGGCGTGAGGTGTTGGGCAAGGTCTCCGATTACAAGCACATCTGGCAGATCGCATACCAGTTCTCGCCGGACGCGAGGCCGCTCCTGCCCAAGGGCACGATGCTCATCTTCACGTCCGTGTTCGACAACACCGCCGCCAATCCGCTCAATCCCGATCCCGAGCAGTGGGTGGTATTCGGCAGACGCGGCGTAGACGAGATGTCCCACATGTGGGTGGGCATCACCGAGCTCCAGCAGGCGGAGTTCGATCGGCTGGTCGCTGAGCGCACGGCCAAGCTGGTCTCGGAGGAGGAACAGGGCGGAACCGAAGACCAGCGTCGCTAGGCGATGCCTGCGTCTCTGACGAGGCCTCCGCGACTCGTTCGCATATCGCTCTTCCTCGCGGTCGCCATCTGGGTGTCGCCGGGCGTGCCGGCGGCCCATGGCACGGCCTCCGCGCAGCAGGCATCGTACACGCAAGATCAGGCTGAAGCCGGCGCGGCGGTGTACCGGGAGACGTGTGCGGAGTGCCACCTCGCGAACCTGAGAGGTTCGTTCGAGGCGCCGGAGCTGTCCGGTCGCAGTTTCCGGTCGACCTGGCGCGGCGGCATGGTGGCCGGTCTGCTCGACCTGATCCGAGAGACTATGCCTCCAGACGCGCCACGCACGCTGAGCGAGCAACAAACCGCATCGGTGGCGGCCTACCTGTTGCGCGAGAACGGAGTCTCGTCGGCCAATACCCCACTGAGCCTCTCCTCCCCGGGCCGAGTGTTCGTGGCGGAAACCACATCAGCGAGGCCGGCCCCAGGTGCCGAGCGTACACCGATCCCCGGGCGGGTCGGCACGGTGTCTTCACCGGGGGCAGTGAATGCCGCACCGGAAGTGGGCTCGCTCTCCGAGACGCCCACCGGGGTCACCCGCAGCTACGGTGTGCCCTCGCGTTTCACGCCGGTCTCCAACTCGGACCTGGCAGACCCCCCCAGGGGTGACTGGCTCCAGTGGCGTGGCAGTCCAGGAGCGCAGGGCTACAGCCCGCTGAGCCAGATCGACCGCCAGAACGTGGACCGTCTCCAGCTCGCCTGGGTGTGGGGCATGGAGCCTGGCACGAGTCAGTCGTCGTTCCTGGTGCGAGACGGCGTCATCTTCCTGCCCAGCCAGGCCAACGTCATTCAAGCGTTGGACGGCAAGGACGGTACGCTGCTGTGGGAGTACCGCCGGACGTTCGCAGAGGGTACCAGCATCGGACGGGGCCACTTGAGGAGCCTCGCGATCTGGGAGGACCTGGTGCTGGTGGCCACGCTCGACGCCCACCTGGTCGCGCTCGACGCGCGCACCGGTGTCGTGCGCTGGGAGACACAAGTCGCTGATCACGACCTGGGCTTCGCCTACAGTTCCGGCCCCGTCGTGGCCGACGGCAAGGTCATCACAGGCATCGGTGGATGTACTCGCTTCCAGGAGGAGAGCTGCTTCGTCACCGCCCACGATGCGCGCACCGGCAAGGAGCTCTGGCGCACCTACACGGTGGCCCGCCCCGGCGAGCCCGGCGGCGACACTTGGGGCGACTACCCGCTCGAACTGAGAGGCGGCGCGGACATCTGGATCACGGGCAGTTGGGACCCCGAGCTGGGTCTCGTCTACTTCGGCACCGCGCAGGCCAAGCCTTGGATGGCGGCCAGCCGCGGGCTCACGACGGCCGACTCTACGCTCTACGCCAACTCCACGCTGGCGCTCGACGTCGATGACGGGCGCATCGTCTGGTACCGGCAGCACGTGCCCGGCGAGACGCTCGACATGGACGAGGCCTTCGAGCAAGTCCTCGTAGACGTCGACGGCGTGCCACTTCACCTATCCATCGGGAAGTCCGGAATCCTGTGGAAGCTCGATCGGCGGGACGGGACCTTCCTGGGGCTGACGGAGACAGTCTACCAGAACGTGTTCGCGGGACTCGATCGCGAGACCGGTGCAATCCGCTACCGCGAGGACATCCAAAACGCCCAGTTGGGTGAATGGCTCTCTGTCTGCCCGTCCACCGCGGGAGGCCACAACTGGCCCTCTACCGCGTTCTACCCGCAGAGCGCACTGCTCGTGGCCCCCTTGAGCCAGAGCTGCATGGAGATGTCCGCGCGTCCGACGACCCTGGAAGTCGGGAGGGGCGGTACCTCGGCGGTCCGCATGTGGATGCCGATGCCTGGCAAAGAGGGGCGGTTCGGCAAACTGGCCGCCTACGACGTGCGCACACTGGACGAGGTCTGGAGTGTAGAGCAGGAAGCGCCTTTCCTGACTGGCGTGCTCACGACCGGCGGCGGGCTCGCCTTCGTGGGAGACTACGACCGCTGGGTACGTGCCTACGACGTGGACACCGGGGAGCCACTTTGGGAGAGTCGATTAGGCAGCTCGGTGGAGGGCTTCCCGGTCAGCTTCGAGATCGACGGCGTCCAGTACATCGGCATCCCGACCGGGCGAGGTGGCGGCAGTCCGTGGCGCATCGGAAACTTCCTCACGCCCGGACTCGTGAGCCCGAGCGGCCACAATGCGCTCTACGTCTTCAAGCTCGGCGGGTCCTAGATGAGGCGTTTCATGCAGCTCAGAACTCTGTCGCTGTTTGCAGCGCTTCTGACAGCCGCGGCCGCGGACGCCAGCGCCCAATCGTCCGGGGCATATCGCGTGGTCGACGACTGGGCCACGCTCCCTGACGGGAGAGCCTGGGGAGCAGTGACCGGCGTCTTCCCCGACCCGGACGGAAGGCACCTGTGGGTGCTGGACCGATGTGGGGCCAACAGCTGTCTGGGCTCGGATCTGGACCCCGTTCTCAAGTTCGACCTCGCAGGAAACCTGGTCGCGAGCTTCGGCGCTGGGCTCTTCGCTTGGCCGCACGGCTTCTACGTGGACGCCGCCGGCAACATCTGGGTCACTGATGGTCCCACGGGTGCACGCGCCGAAGCGGGAGCCGCCGAGCAAAAAGGGCAGCAGGTCTTCAAGCTCAGCCCGGAAGGCAGAGTCCTCATGACGCTGGGCATCGCCGGCGTCTGGGGGGGACCGGCGGATCAAGACCGCTTCAACGGCCCGTCCGATGTGCTGGTGGCTCCAACCGGCGAGATCTACGTGCTGGACGGCCACGGCGAGGGCGGCAACAACCGCGTGGTCAAGTTCACCAGCGATGGTCGCTTCGACCTCAGTTGGGGGACGGGAGGACCAGGACCCGCCGCAGGCGAGCTCTCTGACGCGCACGCGATCGCGATGGACTCCCAGGGACGGATCTTCGTCGGCGATCGTCGCAACATCCGCATCCAGATTTTTGATCGCGACGGGAATTTTCTGGAGCAGTGGAGCCATTTCGGTCCACCGAGCAACATCTACATCGATGCCAACGATGTCATGTACGTGACCGACACCCAGACGGGCGCGCTACCCGGGTGGTACGCGGAGCGGCGGGGTGAAGGATGGGTCCGAGGCATCCGGGTCGGGGACGCTAGGACCGGCCTGGTGACCGACTTCATACCGAGTGACGCGGAATTCGCGGCGGCGGATCGCGCGGGCAACGTGTACGGGGCTCAGGTGCCAGGCCAGACGCTGGTGAAGTACGAGAGCATCCGCTAGTCGGCGGGATCACAACGGAAGCCTACTTCCGCGTGTCAGCCACTTCATGATGATTCCCCACCGACCTCCGACGGGCTGGATCGCGGTCGTGGCTTTGATCGCGACATGGACCACGCTCGCAGACCCGCCCAGGCTGACCGCTCAGTCGGGCTCGGGCGTCGGAGTCGAGGGCCCCGCCCCACCGGTAGCGCCCGAGGTCATCACCCGCGACGACCTCGGCAATGCCACGGTGCGCGCGGTCCGGTTGACGCAACCGATTCAGCTCGACGGACAGCTCGATGAAGCCTTCTACCAAGTGACCCATTCCATCTCGGACTTCATCCAGAGCGTGCCGGACGAGGGTGAGCTCGCGACCGAGCGGACCGAGGCATGGCTCGCTTTCGACGACGTGGACATCTACGTGTCAGCGCGGGTCTGGGACTCCGCGCCGGAAAGCGAGTGGGTCGCCAATGAGCTACGCCGCGACACGCAGCAGCTCAGGCAGAATGACACGTTCGGGGTGATGTTCGACACGTTCTACGATCGCCGAAACGGCGTGATGTTCTACACGAATCCACTCGGCGCGCTCGCCGAGTTCGGGATCACCAACGAGGGCAATCCGAACAGCGACTGGAACCCCGTGTGGGACGTGCGCACCGGCCGCTTCGAGGGCGGTTGGACCGTCGAGATGCGAATCCCGTTCAAGTCACTTCGCTATCGACCCGGCTCAGAGCAGGTATGGGGCCTCCAGATGAGGCGGGCGGTCCGTCGGAAGAACGAGTGGACCTATCTCACACTGGTACCCAGTGCGGCATCGGGCGGAGGCCCGGCGGGGTCGTTTCGGGTGTCGAGGGCAGGTACGCTGGTCGGGCTGGAGGCGCCTGCTGCGAGCAGGGTCATCGAGGTCAAGCCGTACGGCATTACGGGGATTCAGACCAACGTGATGACCGTTCCCGAGCTTCGGAACGACTTCAGCGCGGACGCGGGGTTGGATCTCAAAATCGGGATCACCGACAACCTGACCTCCGATTTCACCTTCAACACCGATTTCGCGCAAGTCGAAGTCGATGAACGGCAGGTGAACCTCACCCGGTTCGACCTATTCTTCCCCGAGAAGAGAGAATTCTTTCTGGAAGGTCGAGGCATCTTCGGTTTCGCGACCCCGGGCGTAAACCGGGGGTCTGGTCCCGGCGGTCGGGGCAGTGGCGTAAGAGCCCCAACGCTGTTTTTCAGCCGACGCATCGGCCTTCAGGGCGGCCAGCCCGTGCCGGTCCTGGGCGGAGGACGGGTGACGGGGAAAGTGGGCGCTTTCGATGTTGGCGCCCTGAGCATCCGGACCGACGATCTGGAGAGCGCGGGCGCGGTGTCGACGGTCTTCACGGTACTCCGGCTGCGCAGGGACATCCTGCGTCGCAGCAGCGTGGGCGTGATGTTCGAGAACCGATCAGAGTCCGTCGTGGGGCCCGGATCCAACCAGGCGTACGGGGTCGACGCCACCTTCTCGTTCTTTGAAAACCTGAATCTGCTGGGCTACTACGCGAAGACCGAAACCGAAGGGCTGACGGGGATGGACCACAGCTACCGGAGCCGTGCTAGCTACGACGGGGACGTGTGGGGAGTTCAGGTCGATCATCTGCTGGTGGGCGACGACTTCAACCCGGAGCTCGGCTTCGTATCGCGAAAGGGATTCCGTCAGAGCTTCCTCGCGGGCCGGTACAGCCCGCGGCCGGCATCCGTCGAGTCCATCCGCCAGCTCACGTTCGAGGCTCGGCTCAACTACTTGGAAAACGCAGAGCTAGGGTTCGTCGAGACCCGGCAACGACTGGGCCATTTCGAAATCGAACTGGAGAACAGTGATTCCTTCAGCGCGGACTTTACCGACACCTACGAGAACCTGACGCAAGCTTTCCCCATCGCTACGAACGTGACCATCCCTTTGGGACGATACGCTTTCCGCGACGTGCAGCTGCAGTACAGCTTCGGTCCCCAGCGGCCGTACTCGGGCGAAATGTCGGTAAAAAGGGGCAGCTTCTTTGGCGGCAACCGAACCTCCGTGGGCTTTCAGCAGGCCCGCATCGAAGTGCTTCCCCAACTCTCCGTCGAGCCCGGTCTCTCCTTCAACTGGGTCGATCTGCCTCAGGGCGACTTCACCCAGCACGTGGCCTCGGTGCGCGTCAGCTACAGCTTCTCACCGCGACTCTTCCTGAGCGGATTGCTCCAGTACAGCGACGGCAGTGATTCCTTCAGCACCAATTTTCGACTGCGTTGGGAGTACGCCGCCGGCAGTGAGATCTTCATCGTATATACGGAAGAGCGTGACACCGACGTATTCGACCGCTTCTCGGCACTATCGAACCGGGGCCTGGTCATCAAAGTGAATCGGCTACTCCGGCTCTGATGAAGTCCGGCTCCGGAAGCTCGTGCTAGAGCACTCCTTCGAGCGCTCGTACCCGATGGTTTTCGCTGTCGGTCACGTAGACGACCCCTCCGGAGACGCACACACCGTGCGGGCGAGCAAGGCTGCAATCGTGGGGGTCACCATCGGGGCCATCACCCCGCTCACCCGTGCCGAGCACCGTCTCGATCAGGCCGGTGGCCAGGCTCATGCGGCGGATCGCGTGGTTCTCGGTGTCGACGATGTACAGGCTTTGATCCGACGCCGAATAGGCGATGCCCTTAGGACCGTTGAAGGTCGCGGCCATGGCTTGGCCGCCGTCTCCGGTCAAGCCGCGCTCGCCGGTTCCTGCGATCCGCTGGAGGCGCCCGGCCTGTAGATCAAGCCGAAACACCGCATTTCCCTCGCGCAGAACGAGGTAGGCGTTCCCGCGCTCGTCAGTATCGATCGAGCGGGGTCCCCTGAGCGGGGTGCCCTCCAGCGGGGCCTCGTCCGGTGTGGTCTCGCGCTCCCCAGTGCCCGACAGCGTCGAAATCATGCCAGACCGCATGTTCACTTCACGAAGCCGCTGGTTGCCGATGTCGCAGATCAGCAAATTGCCGTTCTCGCCGAAAGCGATGCTATGCGGCTGGCGGAGCTGCGCTTCGGCGGCCGGCCCCCCGTCCCCTGAGAAACCTGCCTCGCCGGTGCCTACCACGGTGGATACCAATCCGGTCAGGGCGTCCACGCTGCGCACCACGTGCGCGTCCCGTTCAACCACGAACAGACTTCCCTCGTGGTCGAAACGGATCTCGTGCGGCGCCGAAAAAGACGCCTCTAGCGCCCTGCCACCGTCGCCCGCGTACGCCTTTTCACCATTGCCCGCGACTGTGGTCAGCAAGCCGGTACTCAGGTCCAATCTGCGGGTGCGGCCGGTATCGACCTCGCAGAAGTACAGCGCGCCGTCTGGACCAAGGACGACACCGTACGGGTTGTTGACTGGAGTTTGGGAGCCCGGTAGGCCTTCCCTACCCTCCGGCGCATATCCCGCGACCCCCGTGCCGGCGATGGTTCGCACCTGACCCTGACGGGCAAGGGCGAGCCCGGGCCGAACGCCCAGGGCGGCCGTGGCGAGGGCGGTCTGGAGAAAGCGTCGGCGGGTGAAGTCGACCATCTGGCACATCCAAGCTGTGGGTGGTCAGCGCAGCGGCGCACTCCAATCTTCGCATCTCGACGCTCAGCATACCATAATGCATGTACCCGAGGCCTGGGTCCTCGAAGTATCCCTCGGCTGGGAGGTATCCATGGGTTTCCTCGGAGGACTGTTCGGACGCTCCCGCGACCGCAAGCACGCCGCGACGGATCGCTGCATGGAGTGTGGGATGACGAAGGGCAGACACACCGACTGGTGCACGGCCTCGGATGACGTCGCGGCGGCAAGCGCGGCGCAGGCCGCGCCGGAGACGGCGGCACCTGAGACGGCGCCCGAACAGGCGGGCGAAGCGCCACCCTCGGTGTAGCTCAGGCCAGTTGTTCGAGCCGCCGCTTGATTTCGGCCGTCCGGCGGCGGCTCACGCGTATTTCTACACCGTCCCTCAACAAGAGGCGCGCGCTCCCGTCCGTTTCGGACACGAACTTCTCGATGTGGGCCACGCCCACGAGATCCGCGCGGCTGGCGTGAGCGAAGTCTGAGCCGAGCCTCGTCTCGAGTTCGGTCAGCGTGTAGTCGACCAGGTACTCCTTCTCCGCGGTCAAAGCGTACGCCTCCCCCTCACGCGCGACGAACACCGTAGGTCAGGATCAGCATGGACATCACGACTTCGAGCAGCGTGAAGCCACCGGACCCGCCGTCGGCCGGTGTGATGCGCGCACTCATGTGCCCACCATCACTTGGCTGAGCGGCCGAAACGTGAGCTGCGCGCTTTCGCCACCGCGGGCGCACCCGATCTGGACCGATGAGTCGAAGGAGTTGCACCTGGTGTCGGCCACGCCGTTGGGCGCCATGCACAGAAGGAGCGTTTCCTTGGCTATCACGTCCGTGCGGTGGGATGTGGCGAAGTTGACTCGCTCGACGACCACCGTTCCGTCCGAGATCCAAGCGCTGTCGCCGACGGGATCGACGAACAGTCGCGCGACGGTCCCATGCTCGATGGCGCGGGCACGAGCTCGAGCGTGCAACGCCACCAGAGCGTTGCGCGAGGAAGCCACGGACATCCTGTCCATGACTCTTCCTCCCGACGACAAGCCGGTGCCGATCAGGGCGCTGACCATGATGCACACAATGACCGTCTCGACCATCGTGGATCCACGTGTTCCTCTACTCATTGTCCCGCCTCTCCTCTCACCGGTCCGAGCACTCCGAGCAAGCCGACTTGTGTCCATGTACATAGCCAGCCTTCGCCTGCGGTCACGTCCGGGAAGGGTCGAGACAAAAAATCCCGGTGCTGAGTGCCTTGGGGTTAGGGCCTCTATCCTTTGAGGCCCCCCTTACGCACCAGCCCCGGGACGGGGTCGGTGGGTGGGGGGTCACAATCCACGCGACACCTCATTGCTTTTGCGTAAACCGTGCCAAATACGAAAATCGCCTCTTTCCGGCCGTTTCGGCGGATGGGACCCGCTTTGCGACCAACACATCTTTGCCGAGACGGATACTTCTTACCGGCTTCGCGAGGACGGCTCGGTGTGCGTTTTCCGCTTGCCACCACTGCGAGGCACCCAATACCCTGTCTGCTGCCCAGCTTGGCGCCCACCTAAGGCACAACATGAAATCCAGCGGCAGACCTTCTCGGCGAGACTTCATCAAGGGCGTAGGACTGACCATGGGCGCGGGGGCGCTGGGCACCTATCCGCCTGAGCTGTCGGGAGCGGCGCCCGTGAGGCCCAGCGCGGCGCCGCCGTCGGTATTTCCGGAGCTCAACGACCGCGCCCTGGGTTGGCTCCAGTTCTTGTGGGAGAAGTCCACTACTCAGGACAACTGGAGCCGCTGGGGCATGCCCCATCCCTGGTGGGATCAATACAGCTTCCCCGGCGTCACGGGCTATCCGCGCTTCGATCTGCAATACTCGACGTATGCGGTGCTCATGATGGCGGACCGAACTCCGGCCTGGCGTGAGGCCTATACCCGCATCGTCGATGAGCTCGCGAGCCGTTACGTCACCTACTGGGGTGCGGTGGACTGGCTGACTCAGATCGGGCCGGACCCGGCGCGGGAGAACTACCCGCCTCAGTTCCGCGCAGGCATCCCCCAAGATCTTCGCGGCAACTACGACCGCATCGGGTGGACCGCGAACGGCGTGGAGCCGTGGGGCCTGCAAGAGGACCCGATCGGCGCCGACGGAAATCTCTTCTACAAGGGCTGGCTCGGCCTCACGCTCTCCATCTATCACTACGTCTCGGGGGACGACAAGTGGGAGCAGCCATTCTCGGTCACGGGCTACCGGGACCAGGATTTCGAGTGGGATCATCACCGCATGGTCGAACTCATGGAGGCCCAGTGGCGCGCCCACCCCGAGGGGCCTCACTGCGAGAACACCAAGATCTGGCCGTTCTGCAACAGCGCCGCGGCGCTGGGCGTGTATCTCTACGACAAGATCCACGGCACGCAGAGGCACCTCGCCGTCCAGAACTGGTTGGAGTACCTGAAAGACAACTACATGGGGGTGTCCAGCGACGGAAACCTCGAATGGTTCACGAACTGGTACGACCCCATCGTCAACCACAAGGCGAACGGTGGCGCGGGCTCGGGGCTCGGCCCCGCGTTCCTAATCCTGCCGCAGGACCCGGAGCTGGCCTCCTTCATTTACGAGGCTTCGGCCAACGCAGCCGGGTGGAGCAATCCACGGGTAGCGGCGAGGCCCAACTCGACGGGTCTGTTGATGGCGCGTGAGGTGGGGGACGAGACCGCGATCGCGCGCTTGAGCGCTGCGGCAGAGCAAGCCTATGAGCCGCGTTTCTTTGGGGAGCACGGCGAGAAGTTCGGCTGGTGGTTCGGACTCAACGAGGGATACCCGAGGGGACAGCGGAGCGCGATGATGATGGTCTCCGAGGTCGGCCAGGGAGGCGACTGGGCGCGCGCTTTCGAGGTTCCGCACATGGACAAATTCGACGCGCCAACGGTCGAGGGAGTCGACTTCCCCTCACTCGGCATTCGTCAGGCGTGGAACGACGTGGAGAGCGGGACCCTCTACGTGGGCACGTACGCCTCCACGCCAGATCGGCGCGGCGCCGAGACGAGCTGGCAGGTGACGAACCTGCCGAATCCAGACGACGTGTTCGTGATCTGCGACGGCCAGCCCTTCGAGCGCTTCGAGGCGGAGGGCCCCGGCACGATTCGCATCAATACGGACATCGACAGCCACCAGTTCCACATCTTCACCGACTATCGAGGTCGTGCAGCGCCGACCGGGGACCCATCAGGAGAACGGCCGAGCAGTAGCGGCTCGGCGGCCTTGGCGCTCGCTGAGCGGCCGGGTCGTGGCGCCGTTACGAGCGCTCGCGCCGCATCAAGCGAGTTGGTGCCGGATGGGAGTCCGGGCTGCAACTGCTGCTAGCTGGGGAGCTAGTTGGGGAGCCAAGCCACGCGGAGCTGGGCTAAGTAGTTCGACCGGTTCTCGTCGGTGAAATTGAAGTGGTCCACGTATTCGTAGCCTAGGCGCAGGGAGGTGCGAAGGCGCGAGCCCAGGCGTTCGTGCGTCCAGTCGACCATGGCTCTGAGGCGGACCTCGTCGGGGTTGTCGGCCGCACGCTCCCATGGGCGTCCGTCGATCGGGAAGGTCCAATCGTCCCCGCTGTATCCCTCCCACGCGCCGGCGAAGCTCACCGCGTCAGACGGCCCTCGCCAATCGAGCCCGAGCTGCAGCGATGTGGCAAGCGGGCCCAGCGGGTATCCGAGCACTCGCCGATCGACCGTGAGCCCGTCGCGCAGTTGGTGATGGGTGTTGGCACGCATGCCAGCGAAATGCCCCTCGATCCAAAGGTCCACACGTCCCTCGACACCCCGCCCCACAGCCTTGATACCGAGCGTCCACGCCGCGTCGGCCCAGAACGATTCAGAGTGCGCGAACACCGTCCTGTCTAGATCGGTCGAGAGTCCCTCGAGATAGACCTCCAGACCTGCGCCGGGCATCGTGATGCGGAGGTCGCCCATAATGACCTTGTCCGAGATCTCCGCACCAAGAGGCTTGATGAGGAAGATGTCGAGGAGTCGCTGCGAGAACGTCGCCGGCGGAGCGCCATCGCCTCCCTGATTGTTCAGTAAGCTCACGCCCAATTCGACCGAGCGGCTTGGGCGCAGGGTGCCTTCGAAAACGATGAGCTTACCGTGGGGCATTCGCCGGTTGCCGCCGAGATCGCCGACCCACGCCGATCCGGTGAACGCGCCCAAGGCTCCAAGGAACCAAGGGAATCGCCACGGACGCTCGTTCGCCAGCCGAATCATGTCGAGTCCGCGAGCGTTGTGGGAGAGCATGGGGCCCGCCAGCCGTCCATGACCGGTCGCGACATGGTTCCGGCCTACCTCCAAGGCAACGCTCCCGAACACGGCACGCACGTATGCGTCCAAGAGGGTCGCCCCGTCGGCGTTGCCCACCCCAGTCGCGCGGGAGTACCACACACGAGGACGGACCTGCACCGCCACGCGGGACGAGAGCTGGACATCGGCCGTCGCCTCCGCTGCCGCCGTCTGTCCGTCAGCGAGGACCCGGCCCTGGTTGCGTTGCAGAAGCGGGTTTATGTCACCCTCAATGAGGTTGTCGCCCGGCTTGAACACGTCATCATAGCTCGTCCGAATGGCTCGGAGGGGGCTCGCCGCTGACGCCAGATCTATCTCCACGGACCGTAGCGCGACACTCGCTTCGGCCCCGCCGCACGCAGGGCCCACGGCCGGACAAAGCAACGACAACTCGCGCGCGAAGCGCGCCTCGAGGCGGTCGAGCGCTTCCCGAAATCGGGCTCGGACTTCGTCGGAGTCGGGCAACCTCGCGCGAGCCTGCGCGGTAAGACGCGCAAAGGCCATGCGGGAATACGGACGCTGAGCCATCGAGGGCGCCTCGACCAGCCCGGAGGCGAAGAGCGCATCGATGTCGGCATAGGCCGGGTCGAGATTCGGCACGTAGCTAGAGCCTTGAGCGAGGCTCCCGGCGGGAGTCAGCGTCCCGAGCCCCAGCAACAGCACAAGAACGCCGACAGCCCGATCGACTGACCAGCGGATTCGGGAGGCGTCCAAAAGTGAATGCCCTGCCGGAGGTGAGGTGCCGGTCACGTGGTCTGCGCCTTGGTTTCGTTCGACTTTCGCGAATACCATGATGAGCTATGGGGCGTATGGTGAACAGTGGATGAACACCTTGTAGCTTGTGTCGCGACTACTCTCTGGGGCTTTCCGATCAAGTGACACTCATTGTCCGAGCGGAGGCGAAGGCGTGATCCCGCGCGTGATTCACCAGATCTGGCTCGGCGAATCAGGCGGGCCGCAGCCGTTTCCGCGGTTCCGCGAGGCAGCCGCGACTTGGCGAGCGCAGCACCCCGGGTGGCAGTACCGGCTGTGGGACGGTGCCGAGGTCGATCAGCTGTTCGCGTCCGCCAGACCCGACCTTCACGCGCTCTATCGCGCTTATCCGCATTGGGTGCAACGCGCTGACGCGGCCCGGTATCTGATCCTTCATGAGCACGGCGGTGTGTACGCCGACCTCGACATCCAATGCGTGGGAAGCTTCGACACGGTCGCCGACGCCGATCTGTTGCTCGCGCCGACCGCACCGTTTGGACTGTCCAACGACCTCATGGCTGCGACTCCCGGGCATCCCCTATTCACCTGCCTGTTGGATGAGTTGGCCACCTCGCACCGTCTTTGGGGGAGACCGTGGGTGCCCCGCCACTTCCAGATCATGTGCGGTACCGGCTCTTTGTTTCTGTCGCGTGTCTTCGCGAGGCTCGACGCAGGCACGTCCGTGCGGCTGCTCACCTCCGGTGAGTACGGCCACGGTAGCGCCGACGAGGCACTCGTTCACCATATCGAGGGTAATTCGTGGGCGGGCTGGGACACCAAAGCCCTCGTCTTCCTTCAAGACCGCTGGCCATTTCTCATGGTGGGTACGCTGATCCTCATTGCTGTGTTGGCCTCTCCTTGACCGCCCCCGGCTACACCCCCCGCGAGGAGCGCGCCAACATGCTCACGCACGGCGCCGGCATCATCGCCAGCGCAGCCGGGACCGTAGTGCTCGTCGTCTTGGCGGCACGAGCAGGAGTAACCGCAGTAGTGGCAGTATCCGTCTTCGGGGGCTCGCTGATCCTGCTCTACACAGCTTCTACGCTGTACCACGGGACGCGCACGCAAGCCACCAAGGTGCGCCTCAAGGTGCTCGACCACTGTGCGATCTACGTGCTCATTGCGGGCACCTACACGCCCTTCACCTTGGTGGGCCTAAAGGGCGCCTGGGGGTGGAGCCTGTTCGGCATCATCTGGGGGCTGGCCGCGGCTGGCGTCGTCTTCAAGCTCTTCTGGACCGGGCGCTTCCCAAGAGTCTCGACCGGACTCTACATCACCATGGGGTGGCTCATCGTCATCGCCGCCGTCCCGACCATCCGAGCGCTAACCCCACTTACACTGGCCTGGCTCTTCGCTGGAGGCGTGGCCTACACCTCGGGCACGTACTTCTACCACAACCGCCGCATCCCGTACGCGCACGCCATCTGGCACGTCTTCGTGCTGGCGGGCAGTGTCTCCCACGGCATCGCGGTGGGTCTACAGATGGTGAGCGCGTGACGAGCGAGCCTCAATCTTCGTTCTAGCTACCGCCCCGCTTCCGCCCGCTCCTCATAGCGCGCGCCACTCAGCACGCCCGCGATCGCGTAGTTCCCTTCGTGGCAAGCATACTCGTACACGCGGTCGCCGAGGGTCTTGAACGGAACCTGGCCGCTCCACGCGCTGGTGTAGGTCGACGGGTCATCGATCGTGAACTCGTAGAGCATGGTCTCGTCATCAACTCGAGTGAAACGCTCCGTCACCTTGCGATCCGCCGACGGGTGGATGCCGAGGAACTCCTGATCGGAATTGATATTGGTCGTCTCGACCACGAGCGTATTGCCTTCATACCAACCCCGGGAGTCACCGAACCAGGGCCGCAGCTCCTCGCCCAGCGCTTCGGGGTCACTCAGCCGAATGATGCGCACGTCGTGCACCATCTCCGCCATGATCATGACGTAGTGGGCGTTCTGCACGATGGTGTAGTTGTTGTTGTACCAGTAGTTGGGCAGCATCGGCGGACCGGCGCTGGACCCGAAGGAGACCAGGCAGCGTTCGGCGTTCGGGCGGAGCTCCGGATGGTCGTATTGACTGAACTGGCTGCGGAACTTCACCCGGTCGATCATGCGCTGGCGAGCCCCATCCGTCAGCGACGGGATGCGTCCGTCCGTGGGACTCATGACGAGCGAGCTCCTGGGCTCACCGTTCACGATGGCGACTTTGTCGCCCGGCGCCCTATAGACCTCGTTGTAACAAGAGGTCCCCGAGTCGATGCAGATCGGGTCCGTACCACCTGCGGGAGGCGGTGCGCGATCGGGATCGCTTGCGGCGTTGGTGCGCGCGACGAGCTCGGCCTGGCCGGTCTCGATCTCGGTGACCTTGTCCCAAGTGAGCACGGGCTCCCAACCAGCGGGGCGCTGGAGCGGAGTCAGCGTCGCATTGGTCCAGTTTCCTTGCAGGTCGGGATGACCGTGCACGGTCGTTGGGACTTGCCACTCCCCCGAATCGGCGGGACGGGTCTGAGCATCCGCGGAGCGGGGCAGAGCCGCCGCGAACATTATCAGGGCAATCGCAACGGTCGCGGAGTGCTTGAGCGGAGACGAGGTCGAGAGAGTCACGGTCATCTTGCTTCCTCCGAGCAGACAGACGTTCCTCGAAGGCGTCCGCCCGAGTGCGCGGACCCTTCAGATCTCAAATATGCGAACCGGGGCCCAGTCCAGCTAGTGAGAGGGCGGCGAGAGCACCTAGGCCGACGCTTGCGGAGCGTCCCTAACGTCGAGCGCGGCTCTCACGCGCTCGCGGAGCTCCGCCCTGGTGAAGGGCTTCCTGAGTAGAGCGCCGAGACGGTCCTTGAATTGCTCTTCCACCGCCTTGTTGTCGATGTAGCCGCACATGAAGAGCACCAGCGTCTCGGGCGAGACCGTCGCCAGGCGGTCGGCCAACTCGGGTCCCTTCATCCGCGGCATCACAACGTCGGTCAAGACCAAGTCGACCGGTGAGTCGAGCCGGCCAACTTCCCGATCGCCTCCATCTTCTGGCTCTGCCGAAGCTCGTTCTCTTTGTGCCTCTCGTCGGTGATGTCCTGCACAATCATCTCGAAGGCAGGCTCACCGTCGGCCAAGCGAATAATCTTGCCATTGAGCCGCATGGAGATCAGCGAGCCGTCGGCTCGGAGCCAATCGACCTCCCAGTTCCCGACCGCCTGCGTCTGCAGAGCCTCGTCGACGAGTCGAGGGCGTGCCTGGGGTGACGCGTAGAGCGAATCCGCTCCGACCTCCATGAGCGCGGTCGCGGAATCGTAGCCGAGCATCGAGACCAACGCCGCGTTGACCTCTAGGAAACGACCGTCCAGCCTCGCTAGGGACATGCCGAAGACCGCATTGTCGAGGATCGACTGGTAGCGCTCGCGCGTGGCTCGCTCAGACTCTTCGGCGCGCTTTCGGCTCTGCAACGTCTCGTCGAACTGCTGAACGACGGCCCGGAACTCCGTCGGGGTCCCCTCAGGCACGTGAACGGACGTGCCCCCCTGCGTGTCATCAGCACCCCGCTCGCGAGCTCACGCAGCGCTGAACTGATGCGCCGGTACGAAAAGCCGGCGAAAAGCATGCCCACCAACAGAACCAGGAGCGTCGCGCTGATCTGCCGTGCCGCCGCGGCCCTCGCCGGTCCGAAAATGGTTTCCGCGGGGACGCCGACGTAGACCCACCAGCCATTCTCGAGCTCGATCTGACCCCATGCCCGCTCAATGTCTTCGAAGTCTGGGCCGCGGGCGATCGACCGGCCGGGTGCAACGAGCTCGTCGGTACCCCTGCGCGGGGGCAGAGGCTGTCCGACCCATTGCTCTGCGTTCAGCGAGCGGGCGATGACGATGTGGTCGGCCGTCTCGATCGTGACGAGCACTTCGTCCTGGCGATCGCCGCTCATGAGTTCCGCGAACCCAAACAACGACACCGCACCGGCAATGGCACCCGCGAATTGCCCTTGCTCGTCCAGGACCGGTGCCACGAGTGGAAGCACCCACGTACCGCTCAGGTCACTGAGCAGTGAGTCTCCCACGAAATACCCGGGGTCGTCCGCCATGGGTCGGAACCATACCCAGTCCGCCGACGAGGCCTCCTCCGGGATTGGCTCGGCGGAGCATAGCGACCTGCCATCGCGGTCTACCGTGGTGGCACTGGAAACGAAGAGGATGATGTTGGCGAGCGTCTGCATCGAGTTGTCGCACGGCGTTCCCGTAACGAACTCCATGCCTAACCCCGCCGAGGCGTTGGTCAACCCGGCCTCGGCCTGCGCAAGGAACTGGCGGAGGCTCGAAGCTGTCGCCTCGGCAATGGCGAGCGACTCCGCCTCAGCTGTTTCCACTGCCCTCTGCGACTCTCGGTACCCCCACTAGACCTGAAGCGCGACCAATGGGATCGCCAACGCCGCGACCAGAGCAATGAGTTGCGCCGTGAGCGAACGCGGCCTGATGGGATTGAAGGCGAACGACATCACGCCCCCCGATGTGACGCGAAGCCCGTGGTGCGCACCGCCTCGCCGGCCTTGCTCACCACCAACCCCTCGACCCCGTCGAGCGCGTCCAGTAAGCGGACGCCTTTGTCAGGTCCCAGCACCATCACCGCGGTCGACAGTGCGTCGGCGGCCATCGCTGTGGGCGCAACCACCGACACTGATGCCGTATGGCTGGGAGAGTGGCCCGTGCGGGGATCGATGATGTGATGCGCGCTCCGGTCCTCCGTGAACGACTGCATATAGTCCCCCGAGGTGGCTATGCAGCCGCCCGCGAGACGAACGAAATCGAGGGTGCCGCGCGCGTCCCGGGGATCCTGCACGGCGACGGTCCAAGGCTCATTCGGCGATCCCGCGCCGCCGCTCGCCATGTCCCCTCCGGCGTCAACGAGCACACGATCGGCCCCCGCCGCCACCAGCGTGGCGAGGGTGCGGTCGACGACGTAGCCCTTCGCGATCCCGTCGAGCGTGACCGACATGCCAGGGCGACCGAGCTCGATGCCAACGCCGTCAATGTGCACGCCTTCGTGCCCCACCACCCCGAGGGCGTTCTTCACGGCGAGGGGGTCTGGCAGCCCTTCGCCGCGCGCGGCCCGCGAGGCGTAGAGCCTCAAGAGCGGCGCGACGGTCGGGTCGAATGCGCCCTCGCTCATGCGCGCGTACTCGAGCGCCTGAGACATCACCTCGAGCAGCTCCGCGGGCGCGTCATCGACACTGCCCGCCGCATTCAGAATCGAGAGTGGACTGTCGGACCGGTAACGACTCAAGATCGCCTCCAGCCGGGTCATCTCCGCGAAGGCGTCGTCGACCATCGCCCGCGCCTCAGCCGCATCGGGATGCACGACGGTCACGGTGACGAGCGTCCCGAGCCGCGTGCGTGTGAGGCTTACGCGATGGAGAGCCGCTCGTCGCAGCAGCTCGGCTATCAGGCCGGTGCCGAGCGCCGTTCCGACCCCAGCGACCGCGCCGATCCGGAGCACCTGTCTGCGCGTGAACTCAGCCACGGGATGCCGCCATGGTGTCCGATACCCGGAGCTGCACGAGCCGGGGGAGTATGATCTCCATGTCGTGCCTGCAGACGCCGGCCTTCTCGATCAGCTTGGTCTCGCAGACGTTGCACCGAACGCACTCCTTGAAGTCCACGACCTCGCTGCGGATCGCGCCGGTCGGGCACCCCTGCTCGCACACCTTGCAGTGCCCGCACTGTTCGACGCGGCGGATGCGTTTCAGCGAGATCAGCGAGCCGATCGCGAGCGCCGCACCGAGCGGGCACACGTACCGGCAGTAAAAGCGCGGCACGATCGCGGACGCGACCAGAAAGCTCAGCGCGATGCCCCACAACAGGACCGAGGTGCTCGGGAAGAAGACCGTGCCGAACGGCTCCACGTATTGGTACAGACTGACGTGGCTGCCGGCGATGGCGGGGATCAGGATCCCGGCAAGCAGGGCGTATTTCACCCACAGCGCGCGGTCGTGCACAGCTTGCGGCACCTTCTTGCGGAAGCGCGCGGGCACGACGTTTTCGAGCAGGTCCTGCAGGGCGCCGAACGGGCATAGGAAGCCGCAGAAGATGCGACCGAAGAGCACCGTCGCAATCACCGTGAAGGTGACCATGAGTAGGAGCGCCAGGTCGTCGAAGTACACGGAAGGTCCAGCCCAGATGCCGCTCGTGATGTGAGAGACGGACAGGAATCCCCCGTCGATCCAGCCAAGGAAAACGAGCGTGACGGCGAGGGAGACTGCGCGCATCGATCGCTTTTTCATGAAGAAGGCGAGCGTGGCGAGCAGCAGCACCACGGCTGTCGCGCCCAGCCGCTTCACTTGAGTTCGTTCGAGAGCACGCGCGAGGATGGTCTCGTCCTCGACATATACGAGGTCGAGCTCGCCGAGGTTCGAGGCCGGGGCGAGCGAAGCGGTGGTCGTGCCGAGCGCGTCGGCCGAGGATGCTGCCCCCGGTCCCTCCGCGGCTGAGGTCGTCACGGAAGCGGTACTGCCCTCGACGGTGGCCGCTGGCACGCTGGACGCTGCGTCGCTCGGTGATTCGACCGTCCCCGGCACTGTCTCTTCCAGGTCCCTGTCAGCCTCGACCGCCTGAGCTGCCGCCACGAGCGCATCGGCCGCGGCTCCACGACGCGCCTCGAGCGTGAGGTACTCGACCGCGAAGAGCTCCAGGTTCGGCCGCAGATCGAACAGGATCTCGAACGGCCTGGTGATGTCGATGCGTGCGTCCAGGATCATGGCGCCCGTGAGCCGTACCTGGTCGTACATGACGCCGCCCGCGGCCAATCCAAAAGGAAGAACCTGGCCTTCGGGAGTCGGGATCGTGTCACCGTCTTGAACGACCGACCACCCTTCCCGCCTGAAGTACCGGAGCCGCGGGCCGTCCACGCCATACGCGAAGACATGCCCACCCCCCAAGAACTCGCGCGCGCGGTACGCGCTAGCCAAAGCGTCCGTGCCGACGAGGCGCTCGCCGAACGCATCGTCGAACAGGTGCACCAGCGACATCTCCGCCATGCCGATGCGGCTGTTCACGACCATCACCTTCACGAGCTCGGTTTCGCGTAGCTCCAACCACGAGAGTGCGTTCGCGTCCTCGATGACTCCGGGGGCTCTAGCCACCCGCGTGAAGTACGCCTCGGCCACCCGGCGAGCCGCGTTGCGCATGCCCAGCGAGATCGCCCGCACGCTGACTGTCGCGCGCGAGATGCTTTCTACGTCCCGGAAGGGCCGGAACGCCTCTCCGATGTGCTTGTCCGCGTATTGCTCCTGAAAACCGTAGGGCCGCAGGAAGTCGCCGCGACTACTACGCATCGACTCTACGTAGTCCGTAATGCGCATGCCGGTCAGGCGCCCGTCGAGGCCGAGACCCACCAGCATTCCGATGGGGGCGCTATACCCGCTTCTCTCTGGGGGGACGTCGGCGGTATGGAAGACGTAGCCGACCAGGCTCTCCGTTCCGGAACCGGCGCTGAACGCCTGCATTACTGTGGGATCCGTGCCCCACTCCACGAAGCGGTCCGCACCCGGCATCACCGCGTGCATCAGGTCTTCTGATACGTCCCGTATGCGCTGAGCGGCCACCTCGGCGGGGATCAGCAAGGCGAGGGAGAGCGCGCACCACAAGGTGCGAGAGATGAGCGTCATAGGGCGAAGGCCTAGCGCGCAACCGCTAGCGCGCGACCGCCATCCCGTCCTTGTGAGGCGTCGAGCCACCTGTCATCACACCGGTCTCGGCGTTGAACATGATTCCCTGGGCACCGCCGACGCCTCCTCGCGTTGTTCTGCGGCGGATCTCATGACCCCATGCCTCTAACTGCATCAACACATCTTCGCTGATCCCCGGCTCGACCGTGACCCTCATGCCACTGTTGTGATTGATGCGCGGGATCTCGACCGCCTGCTGCATGTTCATGCCGAACTCGACCACGTTCAGGAAGATCTGAACGTGCTGCTGCGGCTGCACCGAGCCACCCATCGCGCCGAAGGTCATGAAGAACTCGCCGTCCTTGAACGCCATGGCCGGGATGATGGTGTGGAAGGGGCGCTTGTGCGGCTCGACGACGTTGGCGTGGCCCGGCTCGCGAGAGAAGAGTCCACCTCGGTTCTGGAGCGTGTAGCCGGTGCCGGGAGGCACCAGACCGGAGCCGAAGCTTGAAAAGAGACTATAGATGAACGACACAGCATTGTGGTCTGCGTCCATGACCTCGAGCAGGATCGTGTCGCCGTCCCCATTGAGGCCGGACTCCGGGCGCTCCATGGCTCTGGTCGCATCGATGCGCTGGAACTGACTGCGCGCGTACTCGGTGGAGATCATCTCCTGGATGGGCAGATCGTTGAACTCGGGGTCCGCGTTCCACTTGTCGATATCCGCGTAGGCCAACTTCTTGGCCTCGATGAAATGGTGCAGGTACTCGGCGGAGTTGTGGCCCAGGGCACCCATGTCGACGTTGCCCAGGATCTTGACCATTTCCAGCGCCGCGATGCCCTGGCCGTTCGGCGGCAGCTCGTACAGGCGGTAGTTCTCGTAGTCGGCGTATATGGGTTCGACCCACGTCGAGGTATGATCCGCGAAGTCCTTCATGGTGAAGAAGCCGTCGTGCTCGTTCGAGTAGGCGACCATCGTCTCGGCAAGGGAGCCCTTGTAGAACGCGTCCCGACCCTCTGCTGCGAGCAGTCTGAACGTGTTGGCCAGGTCGGGATTCCGGAACACATCCCCCGCTCGGGGTGCCCGCTCACCATCGATGAGCCAGGTGGCTCTGGTCGACGGTTCCGTGCTTCTCTCGAGCCCCCGCCATTCACTCGCGATGATCGGTGATACCGGAAAGCCGTGCTCGGCATAGTAGATCGCGGGCTGTAGCACCTCGGCCATGCTCATGGTGCCGTACTTCTCCAGCACCTCGAACCAGCCATCCACCGCGCCGGGAACCGTCACGGAATAGATGCCGCGAATCCGGTCCATGTCGTGCTTGTCGAGCTTCTCGTTGAGCGCCTCGAGCGTCATGGCATACGGTGCGCGACCACTCGCGTTGAGGCCGATCAGCTTCTTCTCGGCAGCGATGTAGACCATGATGAACGCGTCCCCGCCCAAGCTCGTGCTGTGCGGTTCGACCACCGTGAGCACAGCCGCCGTCGCGACGGCTGCGTCGATGGCGTTCCCGCCCGCCGCGAGGATGTCGAGACCGGCGTTCGACGCGAGAGGCTGACTCGTGGCCACTACACCACGCAGGCCAGAGACTGGAGACCGCAGTGTCTCGTATTCAAAAGTCTTTGGAGTCTCGGACCTGGATACCCGGTCAGCCTGCCCTCCTGCTTGTTGTGCTTCTGCCCGCTCGAGACCGAGGCTGAGCAGGAGGCATGGCAGCAGTGCGAGCACGGTCACGAAGCGACGCTCGAGCATGGAGTTCAGCATGGTTTCCCTCATGTGGCTTTCGGGATTTTCACGACAATAGTATGACCCTCAAGTCTGCGGCGCTGTTCAGAGCCCCCTCATTCCATACCTGCGAAGAATTGCGTGAGACCGTCCATCACGCGCTGCGCTTCTGTCGCGTTCGGCTCCAGTGACGATTCGCCGCGCTCCCAGGTCTGACCCAGAAGGATGCCGTCCTGTCGAGGAATCATGGACAGACCGCTGGCACCTATGAGGTAGTCCACCTCCGGCTGCGGCAACAAGACCGTGAGTTGACCCTTGATGGGTATGAGTTCGTCGTCACCGAACAGCTCCTTGGAGCCCAAGCCGGTGCAGTTCACGATCAGTGCTTCGGGCAGAGCCAGCAGCGCTTGCAGGCTGTCGAAGTCGCGCACGACTAGGTCACCTCCCGCCAGCAGAACATCGCGCAGCACCGCATCCAGATAGCGCGATGGCTCGATGAGCATGGTCCAGAAGCGTCGGGCATAGGCTCGCGGGAAGGGATGCTCGCCCGGGCCTAGCTGCACGTTCTCCGGCGCCAGGTCTCCTAGTGGGTCTGGACTGGACGGTTCTGCCGGCAGCGTCTCCGACAAAGCGTATCGTTCGATCCAACGAACGCCGTAGTGGTCGCTGACGAGATCCTGGAAGTAGCGATGAGCCAGGCGCGCCGCGCGGCGTTGTTGGGCGAGATAGGCCGGCGTGCGCATGTCGGTGTCGCCACCGATCCCGGCCGAAAACCAGGCCGCGGACATGTTGGACGTCGTTCTCGGGGGCACGTCCTTGGCGTAGATCGTCACGTCCAGGCCATGTCTCTGGAGGAGTCGCGCCGTAGCGAGGCCGACGGCCCCGCAGCCAATGACGGCGGCCCTGGTCTCACCAGTCTTGAGCGCCTCTTCCATCGCCAGATGCGCCGTGCCCCACGACATCGAGACGCCGTTCGAGCCGTGGCCGTAGTTGTGCACAACGGTCGTTTCGTCGAAGCGCTCGACCTCGAGGCGGAATCCGGACCTGCGAAACGGACGCAAGCCGACGGTGGTCCGGATCACCCGCTCGGGGGACACGTTGACCTTGGCGAAGTGCCTCGAGGGGCTGGTGGCTCGCGCACAACTGCCCAGGCTCGCCCCCAATACGGCGACGCCGGCTACCTTCAGCAACTGACGGCGATCGAGCTTGCTATCCATAAGACGCGTCCTCCCTCGCCCACATTGCTACGCTCATCAGTTGGTGGCAATTGCCTGCGTCTCCGCGGCGACCCCACTTTGTGCGCTCGGCCCGCACCCCGAGGTGACCGAAGGAGAAGTCATGCGCTCTACCCGTCTGATGATCACAAGCGTCGCATTGCTCGCATCAGTTGTCGTCGAGTCGGCATGCGCCCCGCAAGAAGTCGAAGCACCGATGGCCGTCGACTGGCCGATGTATCGAGGCAACCTGGCTGGAACCGGGTATTCGCCACTGACGCAAATCACGACGGGGAATGTCGCGGAGCTGGCCGGCGCCTGGACCTACTCCCTGCGCAGTGCTCCGCCGACCGGCGCTGACGGCTCGAGCCAGACCCGCCAGCGAGAGCCGAACTCGCAGGTCACGCCGATCGTGGTCGGCGACGTCATGTACCTGTCTGCCGTGGACCGCGTGGTCGCGCTGGATCCAACGACAGGTGCAGAGATCTGGCAGCACGCGGTCGAAGACGGCGCGCCCTCGCGGCGCGGCGTGGCGTACTGGGCCGGCGAGGACGGCACGCCCGCCCGCATCATCTTCACGGCGGGGACACGGCTGGTAGCGATCGACGCAGCGACCGGCGCGCTGGCGGCGGACTTCGGCCAGGGCGGCGAGGTCGACATGGTGATCCCCTACAACTCGGTGCCGCTGGTGTACGAGAACATCGTCGTGGTCGGTGCGAATACGCCGCGCGGGACCAGTGGGGGCATCGGTAACGCACGCGCATTCGACGCACGCACGGGCGCCAAGCTCTGGGAGTTCAGCTCCGTTCCGCAGCCGGGGAGCGTTGGACACGACACCTGGGAGGGTGACAGCTGGCAGGGCCGTCTCGGAGCCAACGCCTGGCCATTCTACTGGACTGTGGACGAGCAGCGCGGACACGTGTACCTGCCGCTCGCCTCGCCCATCCCTTTCGCATACGGCGGAGACCGCACGGGCGCCAACCTGTTCGCGAACTCGCTGGTCGCAGTCGACGTGCGGAGTGGTGAATATGTCTGGCACTTCCAGACCATCCATCACGACCTGTGGGATCACGACCCGCCTGCGCCCCCCGTGCTCTTCCCCATCACGCGGGCCGGTAGCACGGTCGACGCACTCGGCGTAACCACCAAGTCCGGGTACATCTACATCCTCGATCGCGAGACAGGTGAGCCGATCTTCGGCGTTGAAGAACGCGCGGTGCCGGCGAGTGATGTTCCCGGCGAGGTGACCTATCCGACCCAGCCATTTCCAGTGAAGCCTCAGGCGCTGGCGCGGACCAGTTACGAGCCGAGCGACATAGTCACCGCCGAGGACACGTCACCGGCACACGCCGCGGCGTGTGCCGAGCTGGTGGCAAGCGTGGGAGAGATCTACAACGAGGGCGCATTCTCGCCGTGGGTGTACCGCGAGGAAGGCGCGTCGCCCAGGGCCACTCTGCTGTTCCCTGGACTGGTCGGCGGGCCCAACTGGGGTGGCCCCGCGTTCGATCCCAACTCCGGATACGTCTTCGTCTTCAGCCAGGATGCGGGTTCTTTCGCCTGGGTGGAGGAGGCGCCCGAAGGCTCGGCCGTGCCCTACCGGCGGAACGGCCCCCGACCTTCGGGCTTCGACGTGCGCATGGGGGATGCACGCTGGCCGTGCCAGAAGCCGCCCTGGGGCCGCATGACCGCCATCGACGGCTCGACCGGTGACATCGTGTGGGAACGCGCCGTCGGCATCACCGAAGGGCTACCCGCGGACCGGCAGAACACCGGTCGGCCTGGGCGTGCAGCTGCGATCGTAACGGCCGGGGGCTTGCTGTTCGTGGCATCGACCGACGACAACCGTCTGCGCGCACTTGAAGCCGAGACCGGCCGGGAACTCTGGGTGGTCACCTTGGAGCGGAGAGGCAACGCCGATCCCATGACGTACCTGGGCGCGGACGGGGCGCAGTATGTGGTGATCGTGGCTACGGATGCCGTGGTGGCGTACAAGCTGCCGTAGACTCAGTCCCGCGCCCTAAACGTGCCGAAGTGGCGACCCCGCATCCAAGTTGCGGGGCCGCCCTCCTGCTAGTACGCCAGCGGTCCCGGCCGTATCTGGAACTTGACGATCTTGCTCGACGTTCCCGCCCCACCCTCAATGTGCCACGGCGCATTCGTACCGAAGTCGGCCCAAACGCCACGCCCCTTCCATCCGGCGTCCGGATCGTCGATGCGACCATCCAGCCCGCGAGAGTAGAAGCCCATCGGGTACGGCACCCGCATGCGCACCCACTCGCCGGAGTCGGGATCCAGCGCTAGCAGGGCATCGGATGTGGAGCCGTTTGCGATGGGAATGTCTTCGCCCAGCCCCAGCGTATTGAACTGGTCCACCCAGTTGTAATAGTGGAAGTCGGCACCCCCCGCGGTAACCGCATTCTTCATTTGGGGTCCCGGAGCGGGGTAGAGCGTCCAGCCCTCGGGGCAGTGCTGGCCGGTGGCTTCCGGCCCGTTCAGCACCTTGCACTTGCTGCGGTCGAAGCTAGCCAGGTGGCTGCTGCCGGAGAGAGCGGTCCAGATGATGCCATCGCGGGTGATGTCGATGCCGCGTGGCGAGAATCCCCACTGGTCCGGGGGCACGGCTGAATTCTCGAAGGGCGGCTCGTAGACCTCGGCTTTGCAGGTCAGCGGCGGATTGTCACCCAACTCCAGACGGAAGATCCGGCCGGGCACCCCGCCCGTGCGCGCAATCCAGATGGAGTTGTCTACCGGATTCACGATGATCCCGTATGCGAACCCGGTGAGCTGCGTGTCTAGGTTCGGATCTGCCTCACCGCGGCCTGAATTCCAAGGCTTCGTAATGCGTCCGTCGCCATTGCTATCGATGACCGTGGGGCACCAGCCTTGAGCTGCCTCGGCACGCGCCGCGAGGCGCGCCGGCGCCTGGTCTCTGACGCGATCCACCAGCGCACCCGCCGGGCCGTCCCAGAGAACGCTGCTGCTCACCCAGCCGATGACGCGACTGTCCCCGCTGAAGTACATCGTATTCTCCGAGTCCTCACCTAACTGCAGATGGTGGGTCCCGAAACACGTATCGATGAGCGTAAACTCTTCCGTATCCGGGTGGAAGACCGACGCCTGACGGCCGCTGAAATTGATGGGCGCGTACTGGGCGTACTTGTTGGACGAACCCTCGCGGCACCACTCGGGGTTGTTCGGAGAATTGCGGATCCGGGACGTGAGCCACACGCGGCCCTCCTGATCCATCATCGGATTATGGACGTTGGCCGGACCGTTCAGGATGACCTCCTCGCCCCAGAACGCCGAGGGCTGGAAGCCGGGCGCGGTAGAAAAGTAGGACTCGGTCTCGGGGTCCCAAACGGGCACGCGCAGGTCGCGAGCCTTGTTCTTGCCAGGGTTCACGATCAGCAGCTGGTCGTCCGACATCGACACGCCATACACGGCGCCACCGGCGTTCACGGAAGGGTCGCGCTTGTCTGAGGCTACCTCGTCGTGCACGTAGGACGTGCCATCACCCCAATCCCAAAGCGTGAGCACCACGTTCCGCTCCTCACCATGGGGCCGCGGTGGCTGCGGCGGCACTTCGCCTGCCATGATGCGGTCGGTCCAGTCGGCAAACTGCGGCACGGCGCGCTCCATACCCATCCCGGCGACCTGCATGCTCATGCGCGGGCCTCGCTGGCCAAAGTTCAGCCGATGACTCCACACCTCCTCGCTGGAAGCGAAGCTGCCATCGATATGGCTGGTCTCGCGCGTGATCTGGTTGCCGAGCTGATGACAGAGCTGACAGCCCTGCTTCAAATTGTCGATCCAGGCAGCTTGTGAGCGGATATTGGTGCTGATGCCGTTGCCCGACGGGCCCGTGCCCGGAAAATCACTCTCGGACGGGACTTCCATGAGCGAGTACCAATAGCTGGCCGGATATACGCTCGCTTCCTCCTGCGGCGTCTCCGGATAATGCGCCGCCAGAACCAGGTCGTCGCCGGGCGCGGCGGCGAGTGGCTCGGAGTCGGCCAGGCCGTAGCCCCGGACCCACACTTCGTAGCTCGCGTCCGGGAGCTCAGGCAGAACGAAGCGCCCATCGTCGTCACTCACCACAATCTTGGTGAAGCCGGTCTCGAGATCGTCGGTCTCGGCAATCACCCAGACGCCGGCCTCGGGACCGTCACGTCCCTGCACCACGCCGCTGATGACGGCATCGTCCTCGGCCGCGCCTACCACGCTCGAAGTCCCCATGCGGTCGCCCAGCGTACAAGACGACGCTATGAGCACGACCGCCAAGCAGGCACCGAGCGAAAGCATGCGGTGCATGACGTCACGGACGGACGTGGATGGGGCGGCGGACAGCTGCGGCGTCGAGCTCATGGCCAGGCCTCGTTCGAATCGAGAACGATGGTGCGGAGGAGCGGCAAAAGTAGGTGGCGGTGCGGAAGAGGGCCAACGGTGATATCTGTCCATCTTCGGGTTCGGCCACACATAGGAGTCCAGCCGCATGTCCACGTATCGCCTCGCCGCTGTGGCCCTGCTGATCGCCACCCCCGCGTTCGCGCAAACCGCCAACGACCCCTTCCCGGCGCCGATCGCGGCAACCGCCGGGGTGATCGTCGTCGGGTTCCAGGAATTCGCGACCCTCCCGGACATGGACGGGCGTCCAGCTCGGCCCATGCTGCTCATCGATGAGCCCGGCAGTGGCCGCCTGTTCGCGAACGACATGCGGGGACCGCTCTACACCGTCAGCTACGACGGTCGCGTAGCGCTCTACCTCGACGTGAACGCACCCGAGTGGGACGTACCCGTCGAGTCGTCAGGCAGAGAGCGTGGAATGCAGAGCTTCGCGCTTCATCCGCAGTTCAATGAGCCCGGCACCGCCGGATACGGGAGGCTCTACACGTGGACCGACACCGAGGACACGAGCCCAACACCGGACTTCACGCCCGGCGGGGGCCAGGACGCGCACGACACCGTACTGCTCGAGTGGACCGCGCTCGACCCTGAAGCAGCGACCTACGACGGAGGCCCACCGCGACATGTGCTTCGCCTGGAACAGCCCTTCGGCAATCACAACGGAGGTCGGATCGCGTTCAACCCGCGGTCCTCGCCGGGAGATCTGGACTTCGGGATGCTGTACGTCGGCATCGCGGACGGCGGCAGCGGAGGTGATCCCTTGGATCTCGCGCAGAACCTCGGTTCCGCGTTCGGCAAGATCTTTCGCATCCAACCGCTCGGTTCGAACAGCGCGAACGGCCGTTACGGAGTGCCCGCCGATAACCCATACGCCGGGGACGGGAATGACCGCACCCTGGGCGAGATCTATGCGTCGGGCCTGCGCAACCCCCAGCAGTTCGGCTGGGATCCGCAGAACGGCAACTTCTTCGTAGCGGACATCGGCCAGAACATCGTAGAGAAGCTCAGCCTCGCTACCTCCGGAGCGGACCTCGGTTGGAACACGTGGGAGGGCAGCTACCGCTTCATCAGCCGCTCCGAAGTCGACCTGGCCAACCCGCAGGGTGAGCCCTGGATCACGTATCCGGTGGCCGAGTACGGACAGCTCGATCCTCTTCTACAGCGCCAGTCCGCGGTGACCGGCGTCGTAGTCCCCCGCGAGGGCACGATTCCCCAGTTGCAGGACCGGGTCGTCTTCGGTGACTTCCCCAGCGGCGAGATCTTCCACATCGACGCAGACAACCTGCCGTCCGGTGGGCAGAACACGATAGGCCGGGTGCTCTTTAGAGACGAGGGCGAGCCCAAGACCCTGCTCCAGCTCATTCAGGCGAAGAACGCCGAGCAAGGGCGGGATGTGGCCACACGCTCCGATCTGCACTTCGGCACGGGGCCTGGTGGCCGGGTTTTCGTGCTGAACAAGCAGGACGGGGTGATCCGGGAGGTCGTGCGTTAGAAGGCGCGGAGACCACACATGATCATTAGCAGGCTCACAAGCAGGTCCCGAACCATACCGATGGCAGTTCGCTCCGCCCTAGGTCTCGGGGTGGGCGACGAGATAGTGTATGAGATCCTCGACGGCGGCCGCGTCGCAATGACGAAGGCTCCGACGGATTGGACCAAGGACCCTTTCCAGGCGTTCCGCGAATGGGAGGGTGAGCCCGACCGGAAAGCCTATTCCGCACTCTGAGCGGGGCACGGCATCCGGTACCGCAGCGCTACTGCTGCGTCCTGACTCAATACGGCAGGAAGTAGAACACAGCCGCCAGAAACGGGATCAGCAGGAGCATCATCGTGATCGCGTAGCCGAACATGTCCCTCGCACGCAGTCCCGTGATGGCCAGCAGCGGAATCGCCCAAAACGGGTTGAGCAGGTTCGTGTGCGCGTCGCCCGCCGCGTAGGCCACGATGGTCTGACCCGGCGGAATGCCCAGGTCCGCCCCGGCGGCGAGCATGGGCCCGCCGATGATGGCCCACTCGCCGCCCGCTGAGGGCACGAAGACATTGAGTACGCCACCCGTGATCCATGCGGTCACCGCAAACGTGTCTTCCGTTGCGATCGACAGCAGCGCCTCGGTCATGGTGTCGACCAGCCCGGTTCCGGTCATGATACCGATGATTCCGGCATAGAAAGGGAACAGCAGAATCACACCCGCGGTGCCTGACACGGCCTGGTAGAAGTCCTTCTGGTACTTGGACGGGCTCATGTACAGCAGAAGCCCGATCATGAGGAAGGCGAAGTTGAAGACGTTGAGGTCGAGCGCCCCCAGGCCTTCGGTCAGAAAGACGTTGGCTGACAGCACTACGCCGGTCAGCGCGAGCACGCCACCAAGGATCTTGCTGTTGTCGAGCCTGTCGGCAATCGATGGTTTGGCGTTGCCCTGGCCTCGGGGATCCGACTCCGATGCCGAAGAGTCGTTGGCCTCCGGCTCGGCAGTCGCATCGTCTTCGAGGTCGACGTAGTACTCGATGCCCCTACAGCTCTCGGCGGGCGGACAAAGCAAGAAGAGAGTGATGCACACGTACACCAACGCCAAAGCCGTGAGCATCAGTGGATAGGAGTGAAAGACCCACTCGGTCGCGGGCACGACGCGGTCGATGAAGCCGAGCTCCATCAGGACGTTGCCGTCGATGGCCTGCAGCAGCCCCGGCGAACTGGACATGCCCCATCCCCACGTAAGGCCGAGCCCGATGTAGCCGGCCACCGCCAGGAGCGGGTAGTGCACCGCCATCCGCCGGTTCTGGGCCTGTTTGCCCATCTCCCGTGCCAGGATCGCGCCGAAGATCAGTCCCAGCCCCCAAGAGATCCACGACGCCAATATCGATCCGATCGCGACCAGGAGAACGGCCTGCGGGCCGTTCCGAGGCAGCCCAACTAGGCGGGTGATCATTCCCTTCACGCGCGGGTGATACGCCACCACGGATGCGGTCACGAGTATGAGCACCATCTGCATCCCGAACTGGAGCAGCGACCAGAAGCCGCCATACCACGCTGAGGCGACCTCTCGCAACCCGGACCCTTCGGACAGAAACGCGGTGAGCCCGGCGACATACGTAAGGATGATCGCGAACAGGAACGGGCTCGGCATCCACCGTTCCACCCGGTCGGCTATGGCTTCGCCAAATTTCTGGACGGGCGTGAGACGCGGCGGGTCCGCGGGCTGCGCGTTCGGCATTTGGGGTTCCAAGTCGTTCTGGCGGCTGATGTGAGACACCGGGAGTCGCACATGTTAGGATGCGAGGAAGGATTCAGCGACTTGGCCAAGTAGGCGCAACGATGCCGATCTACGAATACGAATGCCGCGAGTGCGACCACCCATTCGAGCTGCTCGTGCTAGGCGCGACGACGGCCGCCTGTCCTGCCTGCGAGGCCGCTGACGTCGAAAGGCTGGTGTCCCTCTCCTCGTCCAGCTCGGACAGCAGTCGGCGTCGCAATATCTCTCTGGCACGAAAGTATGGTGGCAAGGACGAGATAGAGAAGGCGCATGCCGAGCACGACGCGAGGCACAAGCACAGCCACTAGTTGGTGCAGAACCAGCGTTCCTGGCAACCACACGTCTCCGTGAGATGACTCCAGAGCTGAAGCAGAACGTGCAGCAGGCGGTGCCGTTCTTTGCGATCCGCAACATGGTCGACTCGCTTGCCTTCTATATGGAGGGGCTCGGGTTCACCATGCGGGACAAGTGGATCGACGAGGGCGTGCTGAGGTGGTGTTGCCTGGAACTAGGCGGTGCAGCGCTCATGCTCCAGGAAACCCGAAGCGAGCTGTACGATTCATCGGTCACAGTGGGCGGTGGCGTCAGCATCTGCTTCATGTGTCGAGACGCCCTGGCCATGTACGACCAGGCTCACATGGCGGGACTCGAGCCGAACGAGCCGTTCGTCGGGAACAGTCTCTGGGTCACGAGGCTGCACGATCCGGATGGATACCGAATCGAGTTCGAGGGCCCCACGGACGTGCCTGAGGGCACTCGGCTGTCTGAGCATCGGGGTTAGCAGAGGCCAGCGTCCCGTTACGCATTGTTTCAGCCGGTGCGGCCGCGGGCTACGTTGGAGCCCCGCGTCAGCCCTGGAGCCTCATGATGAGAAACATCGCCGCTTTCTGCATCACCGCACTCGTCCTTGCCAGCCTCGGCTGCGGAGACCCGCAACCCGAGCAAACGGACGACGCCATGTCCGCTGACCCCGGGGCCGGAACAGTCCTAAGAGTGGACCCTGCATTGGATGCACTCGTGCCTGCCGACTACCAAATCGAGAAGCTGAGCGACGGCTTCGCGTTCACCGAAGGACCGGTATGGATCAGTGACGGCTCCTACCTCCTGTTCAGCGACCTCCGCAGCAATCGAATCCACAAATGGGAGGCATCCGAGGGCCTGACCACATTCATGGACCCGGTGTTCGAAGGTGACCCGGCGGGCAGATCTGTCGGCTCCAACGGCCTCAACATCGATTCCGAAGGGCGCCTGATCCTGCTCGAGCACGGGAATCGTCGTGTGTCCCGGATCGAGGCGGACGGCAGCATCACGGTGCTCGTGGACAACTATCAGGGTAGGCGGCTCAACAGTCCCAACGATTCCGCGATCCGGTCGGATGGCTGGCTGTATTTCACCGACCCGCCTTACGGGCTCGCAGGACTCGAGGACGATCCTGCGCGGGAGCTCGACTTCAACGGCATCTACCGTCTCAGCCCAGACGGAGACCTCGAGCTGCTCGAGCGAAACCAGACCCGCCCCAACGGCATCGTGTTTTCTCCGGACGAGAACACGCTCTACGTCGCCAACTCCGACGCCTCGAACAAGGTGTGGATGGCGTACGAGGTGCAGGAAGACGGCACGCTCGCCAACGGCCGAGTTTTCTTCGACGTGAACTCGGAAACCTCTGAGGGCGCCGCTGATGGGATGAAGGTCGACGTGGCCGGCAACATCTTTGCGACCGGTCCAGGCGGCGTATGGATCTTCGACCCCACCGGAAAGCATCTGGGCACGATCCAACCCGATGAAGTTCCCGCCAACGTCGCGTGGGGCGACGACGGAAGGACGCTCTACATGACGGCGCGCACGGGGCTGTACCGGATCGCGCTGACTACGCAGGGGGTGATTCCGTAGGCGGGGACTGAGCCCCTGGGCGGTCGTAGACACTCTCAAGCGAAGGAAAGCATGAGTGTTGGCACCACGCTTTCGCCCGGCGCGAGGCGTGGCCTACGATTGACGCACTTCCGAAGCCCGCTCACTATCTGAGCCGACTCGCCCATTCTCGCCCGTTCCGTGAGATCGATATGAGGTTCCTGACGTCCGCGACCACGCTCGCTATCCTAGCCTGCGGCGCCGCCCCGGCCACCGCGCTGGCTCCGCCGCCCGAGTCGGCGACGCTTACAGCGCCGCAACAGTTTCCAGGACGCGGACGCGGCGGTGGCGGTGACGGTGACGGTGACGATCAGGAGGAGTCGTCCGGACCACGCCCTTACGAAGAGGTGGTGACCGACGAGGCCGAGACGCGCACGGGCATGTTCACCACGCACAAGATCGGCGACAAGCTCCTCTTCGAGATCCCTGCAGAGATGCTCGGCCAGGACCAGCTCCTGGTCATCGAGATCGCGGAGACCGCTCTTGGCATCGGCTATGGCGGGCAGTCGATCGCCAACGACGTATATCGCTGGGAGAAGCAGGGTGATCGCGTGCTGCTGCGCGCCATCTCCTACGACGCGGTCGCGGATGGCTCGTCGGCGGAGGCTGATGCGGTCGACCGTGCTAACGTGGCGCCGATCGTGGCGGTCTTCGACGTGGAGGCCTATGGCGACGACGAATCGATGGTCATCGACGTAACCGAGACATTCACTGACCCGCCGCCGGAGCTCGGCCTTCGCGAGCGCGTACCTGGCAGCATCGACGGCGACCGCACCTGGATTGATCGGGCAGTACCATACCCCGACAACGTGAACGTGTATTCGACACTCACCTTCCGTAACAGCGCGGCCAACGGTCGGGGTGGCCGTGGCGGGGCGCCGACACCGGCCAGAGGCCGTGGGCGAGGCGGAAACAACAACCCCTCGAACACCGTGGTCGTGAGTTGGTCCTTCCATCATCTGCCGGACGTGCCGATGCAGGGCCGTCTCTGTGACGACCGCGTCGGATACTTTTCCGCGCGCTTCACTGACTTCACGGACGAGAATAACCAGGTGAAGCAGACGTGCTACATCACGCGATACCGGCTCGAGAAGAAGAACCCGAACGCGGCGATGTCCGACCCGATCAAGCCCATCATATACTACATCGATCCGGCGACGCCCGAGCAGTGGGTTCCGTACTTCAAGGCCGGCATCGAGGATTGGCAGGAGGCCTTCGAGGCGGCTGGCTTCAGCAACGCGATTCTGGGATTGGACGCGCCCGACGATCCCGACTGGTCGCCGGAGGATGCCCGCTATTCCGTCATCCGCTGGCTGCCTTCGACGACCGAGAATGCTTCGGGACCGCACGTTCACGATCCGCGGTCCGGCGAGATCTTGAGTGCCCACATTCAGTTCTATCAGAACGTCCAGCGTCTGCAGCTCACTTGGTATTTCACCCAGACGGCCGCCGTCGATCCGCGCGCTCGGGTCTTCCCGTTCGACGACGACCTGATGGGTGAGTTGCTGCGCTTCGTCGTTGCGCATGAGGTTGGTCACACGCTCGGCTTTCAGCACAATATGAAGGCGAGTGCGATGTATCCGACGGACTCGTTGCGCAGTGAGAGCTTCCTGCGAGAGTGGGGCCATACGCCCACGCTCATGGACTACGCGCGCTTCAACTACCTCGTTCAGCCCGAGGATAACATTCCGGTGGAACTATTGATCCCCAAGATCGGACCGTACGACGAGTGGGCCACGCGATGGGGCTACGCGGAGCTGGACGCCGACTCGCCCGAAGCGGAACGGGCGATCCTCGACGAATGGGCCCGCGAGCAGGACGATGCACCGTGGCTGAGATTCACGACCTCCGATGACGCGGGCAGTGACCCCGCGGACCAGACGGAGGCCGTCGGCGACGCAAACCCCGTGCTAGCGACGCGGTGGGGCATCGCCAATCTCGAGCGCTCGATGGCCTACCTCATCGACGCGACGGTGAAGCCGACCGAGGGGTACGACGACCTGGAGACGCTCTACGGCCGTATGGTCGGACAGTGGCGGACCGAGTTGACCCATGTGGCTCGGCTCATCGGTGGTGCGGATACGCAGGAGCGGTACGGTAGTCAGCCGGGTGTGCGGTTCACGCCCGTGAGTCGCGCGCGCCAGAAGGAGGCCATCGAGTTCCTGAACGAGATGGCATTCCAAACGCCGGACTTCCTGCTCGTGGACAGCATTGTGCGCCGTATCGAGCCCGTCGGCTCAATCGAGCGGGTTACCGCCGCTCAGGCCTCGGTCCTGCGTCAAGCGATCCAGAACAACCGTCTAATCCGGATGAGCGAGTACGCGCATGTGCTCGGCGCTGCGAACGCCTACACCATCCTGGAGCTTTTCGAGGACGTGAGGGACGGCGTATTCACCGAGCTCGCCGATGCCTCCGAGATCGACGTCTTCCGGCGGTCGCTTCAGCGGCGCTACGTCGAACTCATGAGTAACAAGATCAACCCGGATCCGCCTCAGGAGGGTGGGGGCGGGCGTGGTGGCTTCCCCGGTGGTCGTGGGGGTGGCCCTCAACTGGATCCCGAGCTCTCCGACATCCACCCCGCGGTTCGCGCGCACCTGAGTGAGCTGGACGACATGATCGAGGCGGTGATACCGCGCACGGTGGACATGCAGAAGGCCCACCTCGAGGATCTCCGGTTCCGGATTTCTGAGGCGCTCAAGGGTCGCACCGTCGGCGCCGGGCCGCCTATCGCCTAGCCCCCACCACCCCCCGCTGCCAGCCCTGCCTCCGCTCGATCTCGGATGTAGTGCTGAAGTGAGACGAGCTCGTCGAACGTGATGTCCCTGTATGCGGGCATGCCATCGTCCGCCCGTCTCCCGTCACGCACGACACTGGCGAAACGCTCCAGCGAAGAAATGATGCGCGACGCGCGCAGGTCAGGTGCCAAGCCTCCGGAGACCGACCCGGGCCCATGGCACAAGTTGCAGCGCTGCCCGAAGAACGCCGCACCCGCCGTCGCCATCTCGGCATCGACTTCGAAGTCGTCTTCGATCGGCACCGGTACCACCGGGTCTGGTTGCACCGGCAAGGACGCTCCACCCTCGAGCGAAAACGCCACCAGCATGCGAGTATGCACGCCGTAGGACCACCCATAGCTGGCCTGCAAAGCCCCGCCCAAACCGGCCATGACGCCGCCCCAGCCCACCAACAGCGCCACATACTGACGCCCGTCGACCGAATAGGTGATCGGCGGAGCGGTGATGCCCAACCCGAGGTCTGTGGTCCACAACTCCTCGCCCGTGTCGGCACGGTACGCGACAAAGGACCCGTCGATGCGGCCCTGGAAGACGAGGTTGCCGGCCGTGGTCACCGTGCCCGGATTGTACAGGCCCGGCAATGGCACCTCCCAAGCAATCTCTTTGCGCACCGGATCCCACGCTTGCAGTGAGCTCAAGAGACCGTCCTCGCGCGGTGAAGCACCGCCCAGACCGCCGCCCACCCCCGTGCCACCGGTCCATTGCTCCGCCTGAAAGGTCTCGAGGTCGATGCCAGAATCGTCCCAGCTACGGTTGAGGTGGATCGCCGGATAGAAGGCGAGCCCCGCCTCCGGGTTGAACGACATGGCGTGCCAGTTGTGCCCCCCCAGCGGGCTGGGTGTGACCATCGCGATACCGTCTTCATACCTGGAGCCCGGCACCTCGACGGGACGACCGGTCTCCAGATCGATGCTGCTCGCCCATGTCGTCTCGACGAACTTCTCCGCGGAGAGAACCTCCCCCGTCGCGCGGTCGATGACGTAGAAGAACCCGTTCTTGGGCGCATGCAGCATGACCTGGCGCTCGCGGCCGTCGATCTCGAGGTCGGTCAGAACGATGTCCATGTTCGAGTTGTAATCCCAGGTGTCACCGGGCACGGTCTGATAGTGCCAGATATACTCTCCCGTGTCCGGATCGAGTGCGACGATCGAGCACAGGAAGAGATTGTCACCTCCATCAGGGCTTCGGATCTTCCGGTTCCAGGGCGAGCCGTTGCCGGTGCCGATGTAGAGCTGATCGAGTTCGGCGTCATAGGTGAAGCCATGCCAGGCGTTGCCGCCGCCACCGTGGCGCCACCACTCTCCGGTCCACGTCTCCGCGGCCATCGCCATCGCGTCGTTCTCGAAGCCGTCCGCCGGGTTGCCCGGCACGATCCAGAAGCGCCAAGCCTGCTCGCCGGTCTCGGCGTCATAGGCCGTTACGTAGCCCCGGTTGGGACCGTTCTCGGTTCCACCGTTGCCGATGAGCACCTTGCCTTTGAAGACCTTCGGCGCGCCAGTGATGTACATGGCCAGGCCGGGCTCGATGGTGTGCACGCTCCAGAGCTCCCGGCCGGTCGCAGCGTCCACTGCGTTCAGGCGCCCGTCCCACGTCGCGACATAGACCTTGTCGTTCCAGTAGGCGATTCCGCGGCTGTGGTCCCACCCCACTCGGAGCCGCTCGACGTAGTCACGCACCTGCGGGTCGTATTCCCAAATGAGCGCCCCCGACGTGGCATCGACCGCCCGGACCCTGTTCATGCTTCCGATGAAGTACATGACTCCCTCGACCACGAGCGGAGTGGAGGCGAGCCCGCGATCCTCGGGCAACTCGAGCACCCAGTCCGGCGACAGCTCCGCTACGTTCGCATCGTTGATCTGCGTGAGCGGACTAAACCGCAATTCACTCGACGTGCGACCGAATGCGAGCCAGTTCTCTCCACTCGTCTCGTCGGCCATCGCGACATCGTCGACAATCAACCTGCCGGGGGCTTCGGGAGACGAGTCAGCGCATCCCGCTAGTGCAACGAGCAGGGAGGCAACGAGCGCGAGGTTGCAGCGTGTGGCTCGTAACATCGGGCACTCCTGAGAAGCGAGTCCGAACAGCCGGACCAAGCTAGGCGCGTCTCCTTTTGGGGGCTAGCGAGGCTGGCGCGCGCCCGAGCTACCGGGCATGGTGATGGCCCTGCGGCAGCCGCAACCGCGGGACTGAGATTCGAGGGAAACGCAAGCGGGGCGTCGATGGCCAGGAGTCAGAAGACATGAGGCACGAGAGCGCGCGAATTTTGGCAGCGCTGGTCCTTTGCTCAGCTGCTCAGCAGTCGCCACACCAGGGACGCTCAGCACGCAATCCGATCGACCGGCCGAGCTGTCGAGCTCGGTAGGCGACGGCTTCACCATCGCAGTCGTCGGAGACGTGATCATCGCGCATTCCCTCGAGCACATGATGTCCAATCCGGCCTTCGCCGAAGTCGCGAGCCTGCTGCAGAGCGTGGACGTCGCGACCGGCAATCTGGAGACTCAGATCATCGACGGCCGCACCTTCGTCGGCTCCAGGGGCGGGTACCGAGGGGCCGGTATCCCGGAACAGGAGCATCTGGATACCAACCCCAGCATCGCCGACTACCTGCCGGTGTTCGCGAAAGCAGCCATCGACAATGGCGCCGACCTCTTCCAGGGGACCGGCATGCATGTGCTGCGCAGCATCGAGATCTACAAGAACCGCCCCATCTTCTACGGCCTCGGTGAATTCATCCGTCAGCGCGACATCGGCGGACTCGCCGGTCGTGGCGATCCCACTCGGGACGAATGCCCCGGCTGCCCCTTCCCCGCGAAGTACGAGAGCATCGTCGCCGTGAGCGAGTTTAGTGGCGACCGCCTCGTCGAGGTCCGCCTGTATCCGGTCGAGCTACGCTACGACAGCGAGCGATTGGCGCATCGCGGCATCCCCGAGACGGCTTCTCCCGAGACCGACCGCCGCATCCTGGAAAGACTCCGTGAGCTGTCGGCCCCGCTTGGCACCACGATCGTGATTGAGGACGGCGTGGGCGTAATTCGCCGGTAACTCACTCCGCGCCACGCACCGCCAGGCGGGTCCACAGGTACACTACCGTGCCGGCCGCGATGAGTGCGAAAGCCACCCCGGCCTCGCTGGGGCGGTCGAGCGCCAGGTAGGTGAGCGTCCAGACGGTGAGGCTCAGGTAGACGATGGGTGTGATGGGGTACGCCCATGTGCGGTAGGGCCGGGGTAGGTCGGGCTCTTTAATCCGAAGCACGAAGACGCCCGCAACGGTCAACAAGCTGTTGAGGCCCAGCACGAAGCCGGAAAAGACAAGGATCGACTCGAACGAAGCGGTTACGATGAAGACGATCGCGATCGCAGCTTGCGTGAAGATCGCGGTGGTGGGAATACCGTCTTCGTTCGTCTTCGATAGCCAGCGGAACGGCCGATAGTCCTCCCCGATCACGTGGAGGACACGAGGCCCGGCGACGACCATGGCGCTCACCGTCGAGACGAGCAGGAGCGCGAGGGCCACGCCCATGATGTCGGCTCCCAGCGGGCCGAAGATATGAGTCGCCGCGATGTAGCCGACCTCGACCTGCCCGACCATCTCGGACATCGGTGCCGCTCGGAGAAACGCGTAGTTGAGACCGACATAGAGCACTAGCACGAGTGCCGTGCCACCCCCCAGGATCCACGGCAACTGACGCGGTACGTCATCCAGCTCGCTGGTCAGGTACGTCACGGCGTTCCAACCGGTGTAGGCGTACGAGACATATATGAGCGATACCGCGAAGCCGCCGCCGAACACCAGACCCGCGTCGCCGGAAGCCGGCACGAGCGCGACCGGTTGCGGATCGGGCGTCATGAAGAGCGCGGCAGCGCAGAACGCGAGGATGAGGACGACTTTGACGCTGGTGAAGCTCGACTGCAGCGCGCCCGAATTCCTGTGCGTGGTCGCGTGGATGCCCGAGAGCGCAACGACTAGGACGACCGCGAGAGCAGTCTCCGGGAGCCCGGGGAAGACCGCCGACAGGTAGGCCCCGAACGTGATCGCGGCCAGTGCGGTCGGCGCGGCAAAGCCGATCGTCGCCGAGATCCAGCCCGATACGAAGCCTGCCCCCGGATGATAGATGCGGCCCAGGAAGGTGTACTCGCCGCCGGACCGCGGCATGGCAGCGCCGAGCTCGGCGTAGGTGATGGCCCCGCAGAAGGCGGCAATGCCACCCAAGACCCAGAGCATGAGCAGCGGAAACGTCGACTGGAGGTCCACGAGTTGGAATCCGAGGCTCGTGAAGACGCCCGTCCCGATCATGTTCGCGACCACGATGGACGCGGCGGCATAGAAGCCGTATCCGGTACGTCGCGGCGGCGCGGTGTGGGTCATTGGTGTCGGAGTCCCGAGCCTACGCTCCCCAAATCGAGGGCAGGCGATCGAAGAACCACATCGTGGCCAGCGCGCCCAACGCGTATCCCAGGAAGGGATCGAGCTTCGGTAGCTGCAAGCGCTTGGTCGCCAGCAGAAGACGGTGCACGAGCAGCAGCACCAGCACGAAGGCCAACTGCCCGGCCTCGACGCCCAGATTGAAGAACAGCAACGCCGACGGTATCGCGCTCTCCGGCAAGCCGATGTCACCCAGCGCCCCCGCGAAGCCCAACCCGTGCAGCAGTCCGAATACGAACGCCACCAGCCACGGCTTGCGGTGGGTCAGATGCGCGGGCCCGCGACCCGCCACGACGATCTCACGAGCGAGCAACACGATGGAGAGCGCGATGGCGGCCTCGATGGGGGCGCGGTGAATCGGGATGTAGCCGAGCGCGGACGCGGCGAGCGTGACGCTGTGGGCCAGAGTGAACGCGGTGATCGTCTTGACCAGCGGGACGAACCCGCGCACGAGCAGCATGAGCCCGAGCACGAAGAGCAGATGGTCGATGCCGAGCAGAATGTGCTCGGTCCCGAGCCTCAAGTAGGTCCCCGCCACGCGGAAGAGTGATGCTCCGTTGGCGCGCAGGTCGCCTAATGCCACCGGGACGACGCCACGACCGCCTCGGAAATAGCCGGACCCCGCAGACCCGTCCGCCCAACGAGCGAGCACGACGACACCCGCCAACGACCACGGAAGCGTAAGCACGTCGCCCGCTTCGAGGGGCGTTTCGCACTCGAATACGAAGCCGGACAGGACGCGGATGCCGATGTCTTCTGCGGCCACGGGTGTGCAGCGCGCCGGCAGCACCGCGCGCGGGTCGGTGATGCGCGGGACCTTGGCGTCGACCACGGAGAGCAAGTAGCGACCCTCCGCGATCTCGTCCAGAAAGACTCGCGCAACCGAGGTCACATCTACGTCGTGTGCGAGCACAGGCGACGCTCCCGTCAGACCGCACGCCAAGATGCCGCAAGCCCACGCGGTCCTCACGGCTGATCCCGATTGGCTTCGACGACCACGGTGTAGCGGGCCCGCAGCTCCGAGACGGCACTCGCGAGGCGCTCGTCCTCGTTCTCGGCAATCCAGTCGTTCCGCACTACGTCCCGTATCTGCTCGAGCGACGGCGTCTCAGATGCGAAGCGCTGTTTGATCCGGAACCAATGCTCCCCTCGTACGCTCTGGTACCCAGCCACCCATGCGCCTTCCGCGGCGTTGAAAATCAGGTCGGCGCCCTCCGCTCCAAACAGCAATACGAGATCGTTGAGGTCGAGCCTCGGCATCACCCGATGCCCAACCATGGAGTCCTCGGGAAGCTGCTCTGGCTCCACGCCTTCCCGGAGCGTGGGGGGAAGCGGCGCTCCTTCCGCCACCACGAGCTCATCGACCGTAACCGCCGGTGATCTCACGTACCACTCCAGCTTGGCCGTGTAGTACGCCTCGAGCTCCTCTGCGCTGGGCTGGATGACGTCGCCGCTCAAGACGTGCAGCATCTTCTGCACGAGGATGTCGTCGATGCGCTCATCCGCCGACAATCCCATGGTCTGGGCCTCGCGCACTAGCACGCGCTCATCGATGTACTGCTGCTCGACCAGTCGCCGCTCGTCATCTGTCAGGCGCGTTTCTCGACCGGCCTCGACCTGGAGTATTCGCCACTCGATCTCCTCCCGACTCACCTCGATGACGTCGTCGGAGCGCGTGAACAGCGAGCCAACGACAAAGAGCGCGGCGGCCAGGAGAAGGAAGTGGAACAGCGGCTCGCGTACGACTGCTTTCACGGCTGACTTCATGGCGCTCGCCACTCCATCAACGCAGCTCGCGGATTGAGAGATTCCAGTGGTGGTGGTAAAGAATCCAGCCGAGGTCCGGAGCCCAAGATGTCACGTCCAACCGGCCCGATTCGATCAACGGCGTGAGCTCCGGGCGAGTACTCACCGGGATCGTATCGCTGATGAAGACGCGGTCCACGGGACAGGACGGCTCGCCAAAGCGATCAGCGGCCGGCCCGCACAGCACGCCGTGGGTCACAACGGCCCAGACACGGGCCGCCCCGAAACGCGCCTTGAGATTGGCGGCGCTGTCGATGTTCGTGCCCCCGGTTGCGATCTCGTCATCGAGATTGAGCACGGTCGCGCCGTCGATCGCATCCACCTGTCCGAAGAGCCCGGCCAAAGTCGACTTCCGGCTCGACTTGCGACGCTTGGCCCCATAGACGACCGGGAACGTGATACCAAGCTGCTCACTGGTTTGGGCGACTGCGGATTCCATACGTTTGGCGGCCGTGTCGTCTGGAAAGCACAGGCATATCGGATGGCCGAGTGCCATGGCCTCGTCAACCGCCCGTTTCAGCATGCGGCGGACCATCGAGACTTCGGTGATGAACCCGGTGCGGCCGCTCATTACCACTTGAGGGGCGTGCAGGTCCACCGCGATCACGCGGTCGAGGCGACTGTACGTCGCCATCATCATCAGATCGATGATCAGGGGGGGTAGAGCGAACTCCAGGTTCCCCTCATCCTTGTCCGAGCGACCCAGCGGAAAGTAGCCGGTTACGACAGTAATGCGGCTGGCGCGACGCCCGCTCAGGTAGCGCAGGATGAGCATGAGCTGCAGCAGCATACCGGGAGTTCCCGGACCACTCGTCAGCACGACACAGTCGTGTCCGGCGATGTGCTCCTTGCCCAGGCGCACATAAGGCTCACCGTTCACACGGTATCCAAACTCGAAGTCGGCCACATCGATGGCGGTATCGAACTCGTAGCTGCCGGCCTCCACGCGACTTGTCACCTCGAGCGCAAGGCTCTCGAATCCCGGCATCGGGATCAACGTCAAGCCACCGTGCTGGTTGAAAGGACGAGTTGTGGTGTCAGGCTCGTTCACGGTGTCTCCCCTTTGAGGAATCGACCTGCCATTCTCAACGCGAAGGATAGCCGCCGACCCAGACCGGACTCGACCAGGCCATGGCGTCGTTCACCTGCCGCACACGGATGTAGTAGTAGTCCCCCTCCTGAGGCTCCCGCGCGTCCGTGTAGCTGAAGGCGACGTCGCGCTCTCCATCGCGGATGATGTGCCTCAAGGTAATTCCGTCGTCGGGATAGCCGTCGGCCGGAAGCGCACGCTCCAGCCTGCCGCGACGCAGGTCGGCGAGCCCTAACCTGACCCGTTGACCGGGGATGGTCACAGGCAGCCGCACGAACGGGGGCGCCGACCCGGTCTCACGAGCCTCGTCCAGATCTGTCGGATCGTTGCATGAGTGCGCGCCTCGAACCGGCCCACCGACTCGGCCGTGAGCTCGCCGAGCGCGCCTTCTTCGTCACGCAGCGTGAACTCACGTACGAGCCGGTCGAGGCTTTCCGATTGACGCACCGCGCCGCGCCCGCTCGGCGGCATCGTGGACTGGAGCCGAATGCGAGGGCCTTCGAGGCCGACCTCGCCCCCCGCCATCGAGTAGGCGTCGGCCCAATCGGCGAGCACCTGCGCGCGAACCGCGATGGTCGACGCATCCGTCGGAGTGGCGGCCACATCCGACTTCAACTCATCGACGGCGGCACGAAGCTCGGGCGTGAGATAGTGGTCACCGCCGGACACGCCTGAATCGCATGCCGCTAGGGATACCACGGCCGCGCGCGCGGCGCACAGCCAGGTGGATCGGGCCTGAAGCATCGTCGCCATGGTCGGCTAGAGAGGATCCGCTCGCCGACTAATGGATACGCGCTTACCGCGTTACGTGCACCCTGACGTACCCGTTGGTCCAGCAGCACTGGTCGTTCGAGGCGCTATCCACCGCATTGAAGTTGTCCACCTGCGCGCGCAAGACATACTCACCCGGCTCAGAGAACGTCACGATCACGCTGGCTAAGCCGTGCCCTTCCTCGAGACGGACGCTCTCTGGCCCGGGAGGATTGTTGTTCCTCGCGATGGCGCGACGACCCGCGGCGCTCGTGGAATCCACCACCTCCTCCTGCTCTGGCACCGGGTTGGACTCGTGCCGCGTGAACTCGACGTCCCCAGAACTCTGGTACGTGGACCAAACCACACGCAGCGCAACGCCTTCCGCGAAACGAAAGTCGTCGGGGTCCCTCTCTGAAGGGTCCCTCGCGTTGATCGAGAGCACGATCGGAGAGCCTACCGTGGCCGTCACCGTACGCCCTGCGGCGATGCCTCCAGGTCCCCTTCCCTCCTCGCCGCTGCCCGACTCGAACCAGACGAGTGGGTGGAGGGAGCCCTGGGGCCGCTTGTTCCAGTCCAGCTCGTAGGCCATGGCGCTGGTCCGGCCGGGCACTCGCATGACCTCTTCGGTCCCGTCGCGGGCCCCAAGATTCCACCAGACGTCCTCGCCTTTCCGGTCCGCCGGCAAAGTCACCGCAAACACGCCGCGGTGCCGTCCAGGAAGGAAAATGGTGGGCTGCATCCCATCGTACTCGGCGACTTCGATGCGATTGTCCTCGCCCACGGGGATCGCCACGACGGTCTCTTGGTTCAGATTGAGGTATCCGAACGCGACGGTGTAGGTCCCGTCTTCGTTGGCGTACCAACCCTCCATAAATGGGATGACGTTTTGTTGCCCACCGGATGACGGCTGGGGCTGCAAGAGCAAACGGCCGTCCGTCGCCTGGGCCTCGAGCGCCGCCGCGCCAGCGACAACACCGCACAGAAGCAGCGCGAAGGCCACCCCCCGACCCACCGTGCGAATCCTCATCGTCAGTACCCTCAGGAGATGATCTTTGCCTTCTCCTTGCGCTCCTCGACCAGCCTGTCGTAGCCATCTTCATCGAGGTGCGTGACACCGAGCCAGAAATGTGACATCTCGTCGGCGGTCCGGCTCCCGTAATCGACCCACTGATCCGGATCTGGGTTGTTCGGATTAGCCGCCGTATTGTCGAACCACTGTTTCATTACGAGCACTGCGCCGGCCGGAATCAGGGGTGCCACGTCGTCCTCGTAAATGTGGCTCTGGTGCCACACGGCGCTCCAGTTGGAGACCATGCTGATGACCTCGGTGCGCCCCGTCTCCGGATAGAAGATCTCCAGGGACGCGGACCGCAGGCGCAGGTGCCCGTGCGGCTGGAAGCTGTCGAGACGGACCGGATGGTCGAACGACTTCAAGCCCTCGGTCATCTCGATCCCGTTCGGCGGCAGCAGCAGGTCGCGCTGACCCTCCATGAACCCGTACAGGCCCAGGTCCTGCTTGTACTCGTATTCGTAGTCCTCCGGATGCAGCCAGATGCCCAACTCAACCACGTTGTCGTGGATCACCTCGTCCGCTGCCAAAGTCCCGAGCCCGCCCGGATACATGTGGATGTCCCAACGCAGCCAAGAGTCTGCAGGAAGGACTCGGCAAACGCCGTCGGGAATGAGCTCGCCCAGCTTGCCCATCGCGTACTCGGTCGCTCGATCGCCCGTGCCGACGAAAGAACCGTCGTCCTGCCTGAGCTGGAACGTGGAGTTGGCGTGGTGGACCACACCCTTGGCGTTCCCGGAGGGTTTCACCTGAAGGGCTTTGATGCAGCGATCACCAGTAATCCCGATCGGAGCGAAGGGGCGATGCCACAGGTCGAGTCCGGAGGCCGGCACGTCGATGGGGCTCGAGGGAACGACCACATCGGGCGTACCCAAGGTGGGCGTAAACGACCACTCTTCGGTATCCGGCAAGTCGGCCATCGCGGGCATGTCGGCCGGATCGCCCATGGGCGCACCCTGATCGACCCACTCGACGATGGTGTTGATGTCCTCATCGGAGAGGCGCCAGTCGTGCTTGAGCTCCTGGATGCCGATGTCGTTGTCGTAGTAGTACGGCGGCATCAGACGGTTGGAGACCTGACGGCGGATGCGCCGCGCGTAGCGCTTGGCATCGTCGTAGTCGACCAGATTGATGGGTCCGATCCCACCTGGCCGGTGACAAACCGTGCAGTTCTTCTGGATGATGGACGCCACATCAGCGGCGTACGTCACGTCCACGTCGATCCCGTCCGCCGAGGCGAAAGTGACCTGGGCCTGGGCGGCCCCCTGGAACGCGAAGGTCGCGACGAGCGCGAGGGCGGCGGGTCCAATCCGATTCTGCAACGCCATGATGATCCTCTCCGATCTACCCAGGTGCCTTCCCTGAGGAATGAGACTCCCATTAATCTACGTGCTCATCCGACAGGAAGGCAATTTGATTCAGCATGAGACGGAGGCGGAAGGTGTTCCGCTCGCGCGGCGTCCACTCGGGCTCAGTAGCGAGATGGCGGGGAAGCTGATTGGGCGGATGCTGTAGAGGAGGCCCCACGGGGTTGGCCCAGCAGCCTCTTTTCCTCCCCGCAGTCGACCGAGCCCACCGCCCTTCGGTACATGACGCGTTTTCGCTGTATCGCCGGCATCCGTACCCTGGCCCATCACGCGGTCTTGCTGAAGTCCTGATGTCGCAGATAACCGTTCTCAATCAGGCTCGCGTCAGGTAGGTTGCCGAACGCGGGACGGCAGCCACAGCGTGTGCCCAGTGGCAGATCGTCTGGTTGGGTCTGCATGCGGGGAGGTCTCCAATGAATCGCAGCTCGGTGGTGACAGGCCTGTTGATCCTGTCGACTATGGGGCTCGCAGGACTCTGGCTCGGGGCCGTGCGTTCCGGCGCGGTCCTCGACTCTGACCGCGACTCGCTCGGCGCCCTCGCCCGTCGCCTCGCCGACTGCGAGCCGTCGCGCCCGTGCAAGCACCTGGTCTATGTGCGCTCCGACGCGATGCCTCTCTCCGTGCGGGGCGTGCCCGAAATCGTCGAAGCCAGTCGGGCGCTCGGAGTGCCGCTCACCATTCTGCCCGCCCATGCCTTGTTCGAGCCAGCTGACGAGACCACGCTCGACGCGCTTCGCATGGCCTTGGTTGAGGCGGGGGCGACGGTCCACTTTCCCGCGGTGGTCGTCATGGACACCGGCGCACCGGTGGGCAACGCGTTGGTCGGGTTCAAGCCGGCCGAGATCTATGAGTCGATGCTAGGCCCCCGATTGGAGACGCTCGAGCAGGGAGCCGCAACCGGCGGGCTCATGGCTACCGTGGCGCCCGTCGTCGGCAACGTGCCCGAGCGCGACGTGCAGCTGCTCGCCACCTACCCGCTACCGAGCAGGCCGGGCGCGTTCTTCCGCCGAGCCCCCGGCACGCGCTACATCTCCTTCGACCTGGGCAGGGTCGTCTACCTCCACCACCTGGAGTCCAACGAGCGCTTCAGTGCGCCCGGCCAGTTGGACTTCGTCCCTTCCCCGGACGGCGCCTTCTTTGTCACGCCGGGAGCACGGTATGCCGGCCTCCAGTTCTACAGTGCGCGCCAAATCTTCCGTCAGGGCACCCAGGGCAACGCTCGCGCACTCGATCCATTGGTGGTCGACGAGACGCTGCGCGACGAGTACCCGTCTGTCGGCATACTCGACCGCGAGGAGGACGGTAGCAGGGTCCGTTACCGAGTACTCACCGCCTGGCGCGAGGGAGCGCAGTACCGGGACTACGAGTTCAAATTCGACACGACCGGCGAGATCACGGACATCCAGTCGCTCAATCGCAAGACGGCCGCATGCCAGGACCTGCAACTCTCGCTCCCGATTCTGTCCAAGGACGGCCGCGAGATGTCGGCACGGGACGAACGCACCGGGACGACAAAAGTGTTCCGGCTGGGCCCGAACGGCGCGTGTCGCGAGGTCTTCGATTCGGGCATGCAGACCACCAAGGCCACCTTCAATTACGACGGCGCACTGCTAGCGTTCGGATCGCGGGACGGAGAACGCACGCGACTCGGAGACCCGCGCCCAGCCATTTATGTCGTGGATCGGCGCACCGGTGAGACGACCCGCATCCCCGAAAGCACGTCCAAGAGCCTGACGATCCCTGAGTTCGTTGGGCCAGACAGCCTACTGTTCCTGGTCGCGGGCTCGCGAGCCAACGATCCCAGCGAGCTGAGGCTCGTATGCTGCGTACGCTGAGGGTCCTGACTCGATGACGCCGCGTTGCATACTCTTTTTCCCAGGCACGCGCCCAGACATGTATGCGAAGGCCATCGCATCCGGAGCCGACCAGGTGTGCATGGACTTGGAGGACGCGGTCGCTCCGGGGGCCAAGCAGGAGGCGCGCGCGTCCGCGATGTCGGTGCTGCAAGCACCCGACTTCGATCCTGAGCGGTTCATCCTGCGCATCAACAATCCCGCGACACCCGAGGGTGACCGCGATCTGGCGGCGCTCGGCGAGCTCGCCACGCTTCGTGGTTCGCCGCTGACGCTGATGATTCCCAAGCTCGACGCCCCTGAGGGGCTGGACCAGGTGCGCAGCAGGATCCACGACAGAGGCATGACGCCACGCCTGATTCCAATCGTCGAAACCGCCCGGGGGCTCGCGTGTGTGGAAGCACTGGCCGCTGCAGACTCCGTAGCTGCCATCCTTTTCGGGGGCCTGGACCTGAGCGTCGACTTGGGGACAGCCCTCGACTGGGACGCGCTGCTCTATGCGCGGTCGCGCACGGTTCACGCGGCCCGCTTAGGAGGCGTTGGCGCCATCGACATGCCCTTCTTCGACATCTCGGATCACGCAGGGCTGAGTGACGATGCTGCGCGTGTTCGCAGGCTGGGCTTCAAAGGCAAGACTGCGATCCACCCCAGCCACGTGTCGGCCATCCAGGAGATCTTTTCTCCGAGTGAAGACGAAGTGACACAGGCTCGCCGTGTGACCGAAGCCGCTCGTGACAGCAAGGGAGTGTTCATGCTCGACGATGTGATGGTGGACCGCCCAGGGATCGTGGCTGCGGAACGAATCGTAGCATGGGCCGACGCGCATGAACGCTGAGGTGGACGTCGAGCTGAGGGAGCAGATCCGCAAGCTCTGTGCTCGGTATCCCTCCGAGTACTGGCAGAAATGCGACCGCGCACGCGTCTATCCAGAGAAGTTCGTTCAGGAGCTGACAGACGCGGGCTACCTGGCTTGCCTGATTCCGGAGCAATACGGGGGAGCCGGCCTGGGCATAAGGGAGGCGGCAGTGATCCTGGAAGAGATCCACCGCTCGGGAGGAAACGCAGCGGCCTGCCACGCGCAGATGTACACCATGGGCACCCTGCTCCGACACGGCTCCCCGGAGCAGAAGGAGCGTTGGCTGACCGGCATCGCCTCCGGCGCACTCCGGCTGCAAGCGTTTGCGGTCACCGAGCCGGACGCCGGATCGGATACGGCCAGCATCTCGACCTTCGCTGAGCGGAAGGGCGATCGCTACATCGTGAACGGAAAGAAGATCTTCATTTCTCGGATGCAGCACTCGGACTTGATGGTCCTGCTTGCGCGGACGACGCCTCGGGCGGACGTGGAAAAGAGGACCCAGGGCCTGAGCGTGTTCGTCGTGGATCTGCGCGATGCTGGCGACAGCGTCCACGTGCAGCCCGTGGACACGATGATCAACCACGAGACCAACGCGGTCTTCTTCGACGACTTGGAGGTGCCGGCCGAGAACAGGATCGGAGAAGAGGGAAATGGCTTCAGCTACATCCTGGGGGGGATGAACGCAGAACGCATCCTGCTCGCTTCGGAGTCGATCGGGGATGCGTCGTTCTTCATCGATCGATGCAAGCGATACGCCAACGAGCGCGTGATCTTCGACCGCCCCATCGGTCAGAATCAAGGCATCCAGTTTCCGATCGCGGGGGCCTACATCCGCGCCCAGGGAGCCATCGCCGTCCGCGACCGTGCCGTCGCCCTCTACGATGCGGGGGAGCCATGCGGCGCCGAGGCCAACATGAGCAAGTTCCTGGCTTCGGAGGTAGCCTGGGAAGCCGCGAACGTGGCCATGGACACCTTCGGCGGATACGGGATGGCGGAGGAGTTTGGGATCGAACGCAAATTCCGGGAGGCCCGCCTCTATCTGGTAGCTCCGGTGGCGAACAACCTCGTGCTGAGCTACGTCGGCCAGCACGTGCTCGGGCTTCCTCGCTCCTTCTAAGGAGGCTGTCGAACCACGCCGCAGCGGTGCTACACTACCCGCGAATCGCATCAGCCAGCCTAGAAGGGTACATCCCCGCGAGGAGGTGTTCGGTGGAGACTCGACGTCCCGACGGGTTGTGGATGTTCGCGGTCGTCGTCGCTTTCGTCCCAATCGTTGCAGTCGTCGCGCTCGGGCCAGACCAGGCCGCCCCCGTTGCATCGTGTGACGTACTCGCGTCACTGGCACTTCCCAACGGCACGATTACGGGCGCCGAGGCAATCGAGGCCGGTGCCTTTGTTCCGCCCATGCGACCGGGCCGGTCCATGTCCGCCGGCCAGCGAAGGCAGTTCGAAGCCCTGCCGGCTTTCTGCCGAGTCACAGCGACGCTGACCCCCTCGAGCGACTCCGAGATCAAGGTGGAGGTCTGGATGCCCGCGACCGGGTGGAACGGGAAGATGCACGCGGTCGGGAACGGGGCGTTCACCGGGAGTCATCGATACGGGTCTGCGCGATCCTTGGCCTCGGGACTCGAGCGAGGCTATGCCACCGCGTCGACCGACACCGGACACGAGGGTGGAAGCGCGAGCTTCGCACTGGGGCATCCCGAAAAAGTGATCGACTTCGGATGGCGCGCTGTCCATGAGATGACGGTGACCGCCAAGCAGGTCATCGCCGCTTTCTACGGCTCTGGACCGGAGTACTCGTACTGGTACGGCTGCTCCGCCGGCGGGCGTCAGGCGATGATGGAGGCGCAGCGATTCCCGGGCGACTATGACGGCATCATCGCGGGCGCTCCCGGAAACGACTGGACGGGCCGCGCGGCGGGGTCGCTGCGCATAGCGAACTACCTCGGGGCGCACGAGGACGCCGGGTTGTCGGCCGCGAAAGTGGAGCTCGTGCGCATGGCGGTGCTCGAAGCATGCGACGCTGCAGATGGTGTCATCGACAAGGTCGTGGGCGACCCGGAACGATGTGACTTCGATCCGGCTGTGCTGCAGTGTTCGGGCGCCGATAACGGCAGTTGCCTGACGGCGGCGCAGGTGAACACCGTGAAGATGTTGTATTCGTCTCCCGAGAATCCGAAAACGGGTCGTGCCATCACTGGCGTGTTGCCCGGTAGCGAGTCCAACTGGACCGATCTCGGGTGGACTCGTTCAGCTCGGGCGAGCGGTCTCGACCAGTACAGGTACCTAGTGTATGGCGATCCCGAGTGGACCGTCGACCGCTTCGACTTCGGCACCGATATCGTCAGAGCGGAGGAAACGGACGGCGGCACCCTGAACGCGCTTGACCCGGACCTGAGACCATTCTTCGATCGCGGCGGCAAGCTGCTCGCCTACCACGGCTGGAGCGACGCGCAGATATCACCGGCGAACGCCACGCAGTACTACCACCGAGTTGTCGAGGCCGTGGGCGACGAGCAGGCCGTACGCGAGTCATACCGCCTATTCATGGCGCCCGGCATGGGGCACTGCGGCGGCGGCGAGGGCCCCAACAGCTTCGACGCACTCACGCTGATCGAAGAGTGGGTCGAGCAGGGCCGGGCGCCCGACCGCATCGTGGCATCCCGTAGCCGTGGCGGGGTCGTCGATCGCACACGTCCGCTTTGCCCGTATCCGCAGCTGGCCGTCTACACCGGATCCGGCAGCACGGACGCCGCTGAGAATTTCGTGTGCCAACTTCCCTGACGGAACCCGACTCCTCCGGCCTCGAGGCGTTCCTCGGCAAGGAGCGAATCGAGGAGGAGGTACTCTCACTAGGACAGGCCCGGGGCCTGGCCGCAACGCTCGACAGGGACGCGGCATCGCTGAAGGACGGGGACACTCTCCCGGCCGGCTGGCACTGGATCTACTTCACACCGACGGCCGGCCGCTCGGCGCTCGGCCCGGACGGCCATGAGGAACGAGCGGGTTTCTTGCCGAGCCCCCTCCCTCGCAGGATGTGGGCGGGCGGCAGCCTCCGATTCCCCGGCAGGCTGCGCATCGGCGAGCAGGCCACTCGCGTCTCCACGATTCAGTCGATCCAGCACAAGCAAGGCCGCTCGGGCCCGCTGGTGTTCGTCACCGTGCGCCACCAGATCTCCAACCAGGATGGCCCTGCGGTGGAGGAAGAACAGAATCTGGTTTATCTTCCGGAGACTCCTCCCGGTGAGAAGGCCGGCGAGGGCAAGCGGCCGCCGGTCGCGGCCCCCGCCGAGGCTGATTGGAGCGAAACGTACGCGGCAGACGAGATCACGCTCTTTCGGTTTTCCGCGCTCACCTTCAACTCCCACCGCATCCACTACGACTTGGGCTATGTGACCGAGGTTGAAGGCTATCCTGGACTCGTCGTGCACGGCCCGCTGCTGGCGCTTCTTCTGCTGGACGCCGGGATTCGACACGCGGGCGATGGCTCCACCGACTTGATGCCACAGCTCTTCCGGTACCGGGCGCTTCGCCCCCTCTTTTGCAACGAGGCGTTCCAACTGGGCGGTGGCAGAGTGGACGGCGTCACGAAGCTCTGGGCGGCACATCCCGACCGAGGCGTCGCCACCGAGGCGACACTAGAGGTGACAGACTAGACGTGGATTGGCGCGACATCTGGGTTTTGTATCGTCATGAGCTTCGATCAGCGTTCCGAGATCGGACTATCGTGATGAACAGCATCCTCATGCCGCTCTTCCTCTATCCGGTCATGCTCTGGGTGATGCTCACCGCGCTCGTCTTCGTGACGGGCCTTTCGGAGCGCACGAGCTCACGCCTCGTGATCCTCGACGTGCCTTCGGCCCACGTAGTCCTCATGGACACGTTGCAAGCGCGCACGAGCCTCGAGATCCGAGAGGACGTCATCAGCGCCGACTCGGCCGCAACGCTCATCCGTGTCGGGGAGTTGGACGCGGTGGTCGAGTTCCTGCCGCCCGAGGCCGACGCGCGAGGCATGGACGACAACTTCCAGGTTCTGATCCGATACGATCGTGCCGTGGTCCGCAGCCGCAGGGCAAGGGACCGCGTGGAGAGCATCGTGGCCGGCTACCGGCGTCGTTGGGTCGAGCGGGAGGCCTCAGCCCTCGACATCTCGGACGCGGACCAGCAGCAGTTCCGCATCCTCCAGGACAACGTCTCGAGCGGCCAAGAAATGGGCGCGCTCCTCATGGGCGTAATGATCCCGCTCGTCTTGGTGCTCATGGTGGCCTTGGGCTGCCTGGTCCCGTCCATCGACAGCACTGCCGGCGAGCGAGAGCGTTCCACTTGGGAAACGCTCATGACCGTGTCAGCGTCGCGGCTGAGCGTGGTCACGGCCAAGTACCTCTACGTGGCCACCCTAGGCATCCTGGCGGGCGTGCTCAACGTCGCCGCAATGTTCGTGTCGTTGGGCGCCATCGTGGGCCCGCTGCTGGGAGACATTGGGGACGGAGCGGACACGTTCCAGTTCAGCCTGCCGCTGCTGGCTCTGCCGGTAATGATCGTGGCGGCCATCGCGCTGGCGCTCTTCTTTGCGGCAGCGATGATGATCCTTGCGGCCTTCGCCAGGACGTTCAAGGACGGTCAGGCCATGGTGACTCCGGCGTATTTGCTGGCGCTGCTCCCGCTCGTGCTCGGACAACAGACCGACCAGACGCTTACGCCGACGATCGCAGCCATCCCTGTGGCCAACGCCGCGAGAATGATCCGCGACGCCATCAACGGTGTCTTCATCTGGCCGCTCATCGCCGAGACCCTGGCGGTGCTCCTGGTCATGGTAGCGGCTTGCCTGCTGCTCGCTCGCGCGGTCCTCCAATTCGAGGACCTGCTGATGGGCTCGTTCGACGGAAGCTTTTGGCGCTTTGCCAAGGAGCGTTTGATGGGGAAGAGAGCAACGGAGGGCACGAAATGACGGAAAGCGTCAGCGTGCGCGTGCAAGCGCTCCAGAAGAGCTTCTGGGACGAGTCCAGGGGAGAGGTCCGAGCCGTCGACGGCATCGACTTCGAATGCCACCAGGGTGAGGTCTTCGGTCTTTTGGGAGCCAATGGCGCCGGAAAAACAACGACACTCCGCATGTTGGCGACGATCCTGAAACCTACCGGAGGTAGCGCGTCCCTAAACGGATATGATGTGATTGCCGCTCCCGAGGATGTTCGGCGAAGTCTGGGTTTCTATTCGGCTTCCACCGCTCTCTATCCGCGCCTGACCGGCCGGGAAACGCTTGAGTTTTTCGCCCGCATCAACGGGTATCCTGCCAACCAAGTGAATCGGCGTGTTGAGGCTCTCATCGAGCGATTCGGTATCGCGGAATACGCGGACGCCCGGGTGGAGAAGCTGTCCAGCGGCATGAAACAGAAGATCTCCATCGCTCGAACCATCGTGCACGATCCGCCCGTTCTCATCTTCGACGAGCCCACGGTAGGCCTCGATGTCATGGCTGCGTTGGAAATGCAACGCGTGATCCACGAGCTCCGCGACGAGGGCAAGTGCATCATCTTCTCCACCCACATTATGAGCGAGGCCGAGAAGCTGTGTGATCGCATCGCGATCATCCACCAGGGCCGCATCCTCGCCCTGGGAACGCTCGAAGAGCACAGACAGGCGACCGGGCAGCACTACCTCGAGGACATTTTCGTGCACGAGGTCATGGCTGTGGAGGGCAGCGCGTGAGCCGGAAGCGATCCGGTGACCGGGGGGTGCTCGCGACCCTCTTCGTATACGAAATCAAGAGGCTCCTGCGTGATACGCGCACGATCCTCATCGCGGTGGTGGCGCCGCTGGTTCTTTTCCCGGTCATCATCTTCGTCATGCGCACGGTAGAACGGTCCGAGCAGCAGAGGCTGGTCGAGACCGTCTACGAGTATGCAGTCGTGGGGGATGAAGCCGACTGGGGTCGAGAGATCGTGGCGGCAGCCTTGCTGCTGGAGGCTAACGATCCTGACACGTCTCGGGCGCGCGTGCGCTTTGAGGAGCAGCAGGTAAGCGATCCCGATGCAGCCCTGAACTCAGCCGAGATTCATCTGGTCGTGGAAGCGCTCTCGATCGAATCCTACGAAAGGATTCTCGCGGAGGAAGCGGCGGCGGACACTACCGGTGCGGGCGGGGACGAAGGCGACCAGGACGAAGCCGACGTCGGAGCGGAGGATGATCCCCCGGAGCTGCCAACGCTTCGGCTTCGTTATCGTGGCCAGAGCGACTTCTCCAGCAACGCGTCCACTCGGCTCCGCTCCCGCATCGTCGAGTTGCGCTCGCAGCTCAGGGACAGCGTCTACACCGCCCGCGGTTTCCCGGTTGCTCCGGAACTGATCGCTACGGTCGAGACCGAGAACACCGCAAGCGCCGAAAAGGAGGGCGGCGCGCTGCTGGGCCTCGCGCTCACCCCTTTCCTTCTGCTGTTGATGCTCACCGGCGGCTCGATCATGGCGGTGGACGCCATCAGCGGTGAGAAAGAGCGCGGTACGCTAGAGACACTGCTCACCACCGCTGCGGCCCGGTCGGACATCGTCACCGCCAAGCTTCTCGGCATCGTCACCGTGGGAATCGCCGTAGCGGTCGTCAACATCCTGAACTTGCTGGTCTATCTCGTTTTGGGCGTAGTGGACCTTCCGGAGAATTTCGCGGTGGCGCTGTCGGCGCTGGACCTGGTCCTTCTGCTGATCCTCTTCCTGCCGCTCACCGTGCTCATTTCGAGCGTGCTGCTCCTGCTGTCGGGCTACGCGAAGACCTACAAGGAATACCAGATCTACTTCTTCCCCGTCTTCCTGGTGTTCCTGGTGCCTTCGTTGGCGGGTACACTGCCCGGAATGGACCTGCGCTCCGCCATCGCCCTCGTGCCCATCGCCGGCATCGGCGTCGCCGTGCGTGAGGTCATGGTGCGAGAGTACGACTGGCTCTTCCTGTTTCTGGCATTCAGTTCCACGGGTGCAGCGGCCTGGTGGGCCGCGCGGCTGACCGAGCGCACGCTCTCGACCGAGCACCTGATTTCACAGTCCGACCTCGACGAGGCGGACCTTGTCGGCGGGCCCGCGCTTTTCCCGCGGCGGGTGCTGCGCTGGTTCGGTGTGATGTGGGTGATCTTCTTGATCGTTTCGCTCTGGTTCGGTGAGGACCTCGGTGTGCGTGGGCAGGTCGTGGTCAATCTGGTGTTCATCTTCCTCGGCGGATCGCTGATGATGATCCGCCGGTACGGGCTCGACCCGCGTGCCGCTTTCGCCCTCCGTCCGGTACACCCACTGGTCTGGCCGGCCATAGTCATAGGGGCACCCTCCGGCTACATCGTCGGCATCGGCCTTGCCGAGCTCGTGAACACCTACGTCTTCCCCGTGCCGCAGAACGTGCTCGAGGCCTTCGGCGACGCTCTCCTGGGCGACCAGATGCCGCTATGGCAGCTGCTGCTGTTCATCGCCGTCATGCCCGGCATCCTCGAAGAGCTCGCCTTCCGGGGCGTGCTGCTGCATGGGCTCCGCAAGGTGTTCGGCCCCGTCGGTATCTGCCTGATGGTCGGCGCCATTTTCGGGCTCTTCCACGTGTCGCTGTTTCGGCTGCTGCCGACTGCGTACCTCGGCGTGGTCTTCGCTGCGGTGGTCCTGCTCACGGGCTCCATCTTTCCGGTCATGCTCTGGCACTTCCTCAACAACGCCATCGGGATCGTGCCAGCCCACATGGGGTGGGTCACCGAGGACACGGTGGTTCCGTGGTGGGTCTTCGTGCTTGGCTTGGTGGGCTTGGTAGTCGCGCTGGGAATGATCTGGGGTGTGCGTACGCCGTATCCGGACATGAAGAAGAAGAGACCCGAGGGGTTCGGGTAGGCGCGCGTGGGTGTCCCCCTACCCTCCCAACGCAAACACCCAGATCACCCCACCCTGGGGCACATAAGTCTCAGTCCCACGGTCGGAGTCGACCCTTCGCCGCATCGACGCCGCATCGACACCAAAGCCTGACTGGACCGCGATGTACTGCACGCCGTCGACCATGTAGGACGATGGGACCCCAATGACCCCGGAGTTGGTGCGCTGCTGCCAGAGCTGGTCGCCCGTGCGCGCATCGAACGCGCGGAAGTAGCGATCGCTGGTGCCGCCCATGAAGACGAGATTTCCGGCGGTCGTCATCACCGGGCCCCAATTGGGTGAGTCGAACTCGCGTGTCCACACTTTCTCGCCGGTGTTCATGTTCCAGGCCTGCAGCTCGCCAATGTGGTCGGCGCCGGGCCATACGTTCAGACCCGTCCTGGCTCCAACGAACGAGCGGCCTGGGCGGTACACGACTTCCTGGCCCTCGATCGTCCCGCACAGATTGTCGTTGGCGGGGATGTATAAGAGACCGGTGCCCGGATTGTAGGCCGCAGGGGGCCAGTCCTTACCGCCCCAAAGCGAAGGGCAGAAGTCCACCTGGGTGCCGGTGCTGGGCTTCTTGAGTGGGTCGTAAGTCGGCCGACCCGTTTTGGGGTCGATGTTGATGAAGACGTCCTGGCGCACGTAGGGCCACGCGTCCACGAACGAGATCGCGTCCGCGCTGCGCTCGAGCAGCCACAGGTAGCCGTTGCGACCCGGATGCACGAGAGCCGGAAACGTGCGCCCGTCGCGCTCGACGTCGATCAAGAGAGGCGTCGAAACTTCGTCCCAATCCCACGATCCGTTCCAATGGTACTGATGATGGCCGACGAGCTCTCCCGTGTCGACGTTGAGCGCGACGACCGAATTGGAATAGAGATTGTCTCCGGGCCGGACGTCTCCCATCCAGGGACCCGGATTGCCGGTGCCCCAATACGTGAGGCCCAACTCGGGGTCGTAGTGGCCGGTGAGCCATACGGCGGCGCCTCCGGTCTGCCATGCGTCACCCTGCCAACTCTCGCTACCTGGCTCGCCGGGGCTCGGTACCGTGTGGGTCCTCCAAACTTCCTCCCCAGTCTCCGTATCGAGCGCCACCACGAAGCCGCGAATTCCGAGCTCACCGCCCGATACACCGACCATGACTTTCCCACGCGCGGTGAGCGGGGCGAGCGTCATGTAGTATCCGCTGGAATTGTCCGCGACGGATTCGGACCAAACGACTTCCCCGGTTGCCGCGTCGAGCGCGACGATCCGAGCGTCGAGCGTTGCCATGAACACCTTGTCGCCGAACAGCGCCACACCGCGGTTGGTGTAGTGAAAGCCGATTACGTCCTCCGGCATCTCGTGCTCGTACAACCAGATCAGATCGCCCGTGCGAGCGTCGATCGCGATCACCTGATTGCCCGGCGTGGTGACGAACATCACTCCGTCGTTGACGATCGCCGGCGCCTCGTGCCCACTGTTCACGCCCGTGGAGAACGACCACACCGGGACCAGGTCGGCGACGTTGTCCGCGTCGATTTGATCGAGCGGGCTATAGCCCCAGCCGTCGTAGGTGCCACGGTAGAACAGCCAGTTCTCGGGCTCGGGATTTTCCAGACGCTCGTCGGTCACCGGCCGATACGGTTCAGCCGCCTGCCGAGCCTTCGCGTCGCCAGGCAAGAACAGCCCGGCGGCGATCATCACGATGGTCGTGCGACAGCATCGGTCGAGCTTCATCACGTTCCCCCCTGAAGTAGCGTGTTGGTTGTCCCTCAGCGCCGCCGGAATCCGATGCGTCCTTGGAAGCCGCCCCCTGCCATCATCCTGCCATCGACGATCTTGAGCGGGAGCGCCGCGAGGCGCCGCGTCGCCGGCCCCTCTGTGGCCTGCCCATTGTCGCTCGGGTCGAACTCCGAGTCGTGGCAGGGGCAAACGAGCCGCAGACCGTCTTCGTTCCAATCGCTTACGTCACATCCCTCGTGCGTACATACCGCCGAATAGGCCACGATTCCGTCCACGGCGCGAGCCGTGGTTTCCTCGGTGAGGCTCGAAGGGTCCATACGGACCAGGATCACCTGGTCTAGCCGCGAGTCCGATGCCACGTGGCCGCCGCCGGCATCCGCCGGGTACGCAAAGATCTGGGGGCCGCCGAGCGGAACGTCGGAGGGCGCGATGACCTGGCCCTCCTTGTCGCCGAACGCGAAGACCAGCACGTCGCCGTCGGCCGGGTGCTCGTGCTCCTCCGGCGGTGTGGTGTCGGCCGCGGGTGGCTGTTCGGTGGGCGCCGGTGCCCCGCCAGGCTCGGGCGCGGACGTACAGTCCGCCAGCCCCGACGCCAACCCGAGGCCCACGAACGCCTTCAATGCGGCGCGCCGGTCGATCTCGTCGCGCGTCACCTCACCCCTCCGTTCCCGGCCGCACTCCCCGGTCGCAGGTACATCTCGAACCAGTCGAGCATCCTCTGGTGAACGTCGAGCGCGTCGGCCCGCGAGTGCCGGTACAAGCTGTGATCGCCTTCCTCGTAGAGCACGAGCGTGGCGTTCTTCCCCAACCGTCTCAGAGCGTAGAACATCAACTCTCCCTCGCCTACCAGAATCGTGTAGTCCTTCACACCGTGCGTGAGCAGCACCGGCGTCTCGACCTCGTCCAAGTGGAAAAAAGCAGACTGGGACAAGTATCGCTCCATAAACTCGAATGGGCTGCCGCCCATGCGCGCCTGCCCGAACTCGATGTTGTCCGAATCGCGGTCCCGACCGCTCGCCCAGTTGCGAATGAGGTCGGGAGGCGTCGCACGAGAGACCGCGCAGTCGAAGACCTTGGTCTGCGTAATGACGAACGACGTCCCGTAGGCGCCGAAGCTGCCTCCCCAGAGACAGAAACGATCGTTGGTGAAGCCCATGTCGCGCACCATCTGCACCGCGGGCACGACGCTCTTCACGTACGACGTGCCCGTCTCACCGACCTTGATTTTCACGTTGGGCATGAGCACGGCATAGCCGTGAGTCGCGAAGATCTGGTGACGTGCGCTGAAGCGATGGATGCCGGGCGTGAGCTTCTCGTAGATATAGGTAATGACCGGCACATCGTCGGTCGCTCCGGGAGGTCGATAAAGGAGCGCGCCCAACCGCTCGCCGTCCGCGTTGTCGAAGTGCAGGAGTTCAGGCTTGCTGAACGCAAAGTCCGTCAGCTGCGGGTTCAGCTCGGTCACCCGTGTGCGACGTCCGGTGGTGCCGTCGATGAACCACAGATCGGACGGCGCGGTTGCCGATTGGATCGTCAGCAGGAGCCCTTCGGGAACAGGTATCAGGTTGCCGTAGGACTCCTCGCCGGACGCCAACTTGGAGAGTTGCCCGCGCTCAGTTTCGTAGCGGTACAGCGTCTGGTCGTAGGTGCTGTTGTCGACTGCTCGGAAGAAGATCGAGGATCCGTCCGAGCTCCAGACTGGGCCGCTCACATCATCGTCGAAGTCGGCCGTGAGGTTGGTGGCCATGCCGTCCTCGTTGGACACCAAGTACAAATCCGTGAACGCGCGGGCGATCGAGAACATGCCCGGCTGCGGGGCTTCCACTTCGGCGTCGCTGATCGATCGGTCGGCCACGAGCGTCACGTAGTGCCTCCCGTCCGGAGACCACTCGAGGGGTGCCAACCGCGCGCCTGAGCCGGACCTGAAGGGTGTGCCGCTCCCGCCCTGAGCCGGGCCGGGCTCGTCGACGCCGAGTGTCAGCAAGCCGCCCCGGCCGCGCCAGGCCATTCGCCCATCGGGAAGCCAGGAAAGCCGCTGCCCGCGGCCGGTGATCATGCGTGACTCTTCGCCAGCGCCGAGGCGCCACAGGAACGTCTCGTTCCGCTCCCGGCGGGCGATACCCTCCGTGTCGGGGCTGGGCAGGGCAGCGGTCACGTATTCGCCATCTGGCGAGACCGTAAAACTCCGAAGCGGCGCTTCGTCATCGAGAAGTGCACGCTCCGCTCCGGTGGCGAGGTCCAGGACCACCAGTCCGGCTCGGCTTCGATTTGCGAAGTAAGCGTCCCCCGGCAGGATCTCGTCCGTTGTGTGCAGCACGCGCACGCGCGCCGGCTCACTCGCGACACCAGGCAACGCAGGTCGTGCGAATACCACCCTGCCGTTACCAGCCCACTGCGGTGGCGTCGTCGCCTTGCCGGGGAACGTATGGCCGACCGTGCGCGTCTCTCCGGTTTCAGCCCGCCAAACAGCTAGCTGTCCCCCGCTCGACCCTTCCAAGAAGAAAGCGACCTGTGAGCCGTCAGGTGAGAACATCGGAAAGGAGCTGCGCCGACCCTCGGAGCCGAGCGCCACAGGCGTGCCCGCGGACGGCCCGTCCAGGCTCCGCACGTAGACGGTACCCAGTGGAAAACGCTCCAGGACGTTCCAGTCCTCCGCAACGTCCGGTAGCATATACGCGATGCGGTCGCCGGCCGGAGCAACGGAAACACCCCCGCTGATCTGCACGAGATCGAGCATGTCCTCGGCAGTGAAGGCACGAGTCTGTGCCTCGGCTGGAACGGGCGCCGTCGTGCAAGCGGCCATGCATGCGGCCACTAGGAGGAGCGGCACGCCGCCGCGGCACTTTCTGCTGGTCATCTCCACATCTCATCTCCGGCTGTTGCCCGCATCCTACGACCGGAATCGATGCGCCGCATGTGGGGCGCCGACGACTACTTTCGCCCAGGACGATTGCATGGCGCGCGCCCTACCGCACCACCCGAACGTTCGCCTGATGGCCGGGCGCGTCAGCGCTCCGTGCATCACAAGTGAGTAGCGGACAGTCGAGCGCTTCCGCGAGCGACACGTAAGCAGCGTCGTAGGCGCTCAGGTTGTCCCGCAACGTCCACATGCGCGGCACGAGGATCCCAGCGGGGCGCCTCTCAACGGGTAGCACCTCGAGTAGCTCGATAGCCCCGGTCGCCCGCGCGTCGGCGACCCTTCCCGACCGAGCCAAGCGTCGAAACGCCTGCACCACCTCGACGTCGAGCAGATCCGGAGCGAAGAACTCGCCGTCCGGGTCAGCAAGCAGTTGCGCCACTACGGCGTCACCACGCTCGCTGCCCATCAGCCACTCCACCACGGCTGAGGCATCCACGACCATCACCGGATGTCGCGTTCCTCGCGGATGATATCGGCGGCCGCAGGCGCACCGTAGATAGGTCCCAACTCACGAACCCGTGCCACAACCTCGGTGACGCTCAGACGCCGCAACTCCTTCTGCAGTGCTCGCAGCGCCAAATCAGAGAGCGTTACGCCCTCGAGAGCCGCTTTCGCCTTGGCTCGGCGATGCACGTCCTCGGGCACATTACGAATCTGAATCATGATGGACATGTGAGTAGCATGTTAACATGCTATCCACATGTCAACGGCGGGTGGGCTACAGTCCAGGAGCCTCTTCCAACAGCCGCCGCGTCATCTGCGACGGATTCCCGCCCCAGGTATTGATGAAGACGATGGCCGCGATGCCTTCGTCAGGCACCAAGCGGATGCCGGTGTTGATGCCGGGGTCGCTCCCCCCATGTCCCCAAACCTCCTTGCCCCGGACGTCGGGATAGGTGTACCACGTGAGGCCCTGAGTCCCGAACCCGCCCGGGAGCTGGGGCTGGAACATCTCCCGTATGGTGCTCTCCTCGAGGATGCGTTGCCCATCGAGAACGCCTCCGTTCAGGTAAGCACGCGCGAACCTCGAGAGCTGGCGCACGCTGGTCCTCAGGAACCCGTCTGGAAAGTTCGGGTGGTTGTACGCGCAGCTGGCATGGTGTCCGTCCCCCACGGGCACGGTCGAGCCGCTGCCCTCCAAAATAACGCCCAACGGACGGCCTCCCCACGTGGGGCTCCGAATTTCGTCGCCCTCCACATAGGTATAAGGAACGACATGTCGGGAGAGGTCGATGTCGGCCAGGTACCACGACGTCTCGTTCAGCCCGAGCGGCTGGAAGAGGTGCTCGCGGCAGTAGTCGGTGAACAACTCCCCTGAAATCTGCTCCACCAGGTAACCCACGAGGCCGAAGGCCACGTTGTTGTAGTCCCAGCGATCGCCCGGCGCCCAAGCCTGGAAGTTCTCCGGCGCGTCGTAGAACTGCCCACCAGGCTGCAAGTATCCTTCGATCCACTCAGCCAAGGACACCGTCGGGTCCCCGCATTGGTAGCCCCTGCCGTACCACTCGCCGTCCCGGATAGAAGACTGGTGCGTCAGCAAGAGCCGGAACGTGATCGGCACGTCCGCATGCGATGGATTGCGGACCGGAAAGGACATGTAGTCACTGACATCGTCATCCAGCTGGAAACGACCCTGCTGCCAGAGCTGCATCAACGCCGTGGTGGCGAACGTCTTCGATATGGAGCAAATGTTCTGGACCCAGTCCAGGTTCATCGGGATCTGCCGCTCCAGGTCCGCGAAGCCGTAGGTATTGGACCAGACCATGCGGTCGTCTTTGACGACACAGGCGGCCACGCCAGCAATCGAATACGTGGCCATCCTCTCGCGGATGAACGCATCGATTTCTGGGGATGAATTGGAGGCTTGCCGCACACTCTCCGCACCCCAGAGGTGAGCGCCACCAGCCGCCAGCACGGCCGATGACAAGAAGTTTCGTCGATCCATTCCTTGGTGGAGGCTCTTCATGTTTGCCCCGATGAGGCGGTCAGCGCGACGTCGTCGTGCGTGCCCGCAGTTGGACCAGCAGTTCCTCGACGGCGCGTTCGAGCTGACTGTCGCGGCCTAGGTAGCTCTCGCCCGTCGGCCGCTCCACTTCGATGTCGACCGGGCGGGGATTTCGCTCCATGACCTGGCCACGGGTGTCACGAATTTTCGTACGGGGCATGCGGACCGACGTGCCGTCGACGAGACTCACGCTGCCCGTGTAAATGATCCAACCCGCGGTGGGCTCACCGACGATCTTGCCGAGCTGAAGCGTGCGATACCCCTCCGCGAAGTCCTCGCCGTCGGAGAGCGTGTGCTGGTTCGTCACGAGGATCGTCGGTGCGAGTAGCGCGCGTTGCCCGAGCTGCACGCGTGAGGGAGCCACGGTGCCGCCCCGGCTCTCCATCGTGAAGTAGTTCTGACGCGCGAGGATGTCGATGGCGTAGACGTTCACGAAACCACCGTTGTTGTTGCGAACGTCGACGACTACGCCGTCCTTGCCGTGGTTGCCCTGATCCAGGTCGAAGATCAACTGATCGAGCGCACCCTGGGACATGGAAGCGATGTGCACGTATCCGAGTCTGCCCTCGCTCAGTTCGTCCACGTAGGCGCGCCGGCTCTCGACCCACGCCCGGTAGACGAGTTGCCGCTCGGCCCCAGTGCTGATCGCCTGCAACTCTACTTCACGCGGCCCAGAGCCGTTGGCGTTGGCCGAAACCAAGATCGCAGCCTTCTCACCCGGCGCGCCGGCCAGAACTTGGTTCAGGTTCGTCGACCCGGTCAGCTCGGTTCCGTTTACCTCCAGGAGGTAATCGCCGAGCTCGATGCTTCCCTCCACATGTGCGGGTCCGAGCTCGATGATCTCGGCAACCTGGAAACGGCCATCGTTCTCAAAGACCACGCGGTCGAAGCGCAGACCGAGTTTGCCGGTTTGCTCGGCACGTGCGCCACCGCCACCACCCCGGTGCCCCAGGTGGGACGCGTTCAGCTCTCCGAACATCAGGTTCATGAGGCGATTGAGCTCGGCGCGCGTTTTCGCACCGGCGACGCGCGGCGCGAAGGTCTCACGGACCGCGTCCCAGTCGGCTCCATGGAATTGATCGTCGTAGAAGCCGTCACGCATCTCGCCCCACCCCTGCTCGAAGACGGCTGTCTTGTCACGCTCGAAGTCGACGTCGACCTCGGCGGAGGTGGAGATCGAGCGCGTGTTACCGGAAGCGACGTTCATGACGTTGATCCGGCCCCGTCGAAGGAGGTAGAGATCTCGCCCATTCTTCGAGAACTGCATCGATGCGCCACCGCCGCGGCCACCACCCTGCCCACGATCGCCCAGCGGCCTAACGTCGACGCCGCCGTCGGGCTCGAACGTCACGTAGTGTAGGCCGTCCTGCCCGGAGACCGCTGCGTGTTCCCCGTCCGGACTCAAGAGGACCGCTCCGACGCTGAAGTCCAGATCGACCAAGTTGCCTCGGCGCCGGATACCGTCGAAGTCGATCTCGACGTCGGCCGGTGCCTCCGGAGTCTCCGACACTTCGGGCTCCTCCGCGCGTACACGCTCGGCACGCTCGGGCCGCCGCTCAGTCTGCTCCTCGTTGAAGAGGTCCCAGAAGCGGTCCTCCTGGAACGTCGGCGTGAGTGGGATCAGATCGACGCGAACCAGCTTGCCGGGTTCGGTCCGCTGGCCGGTCCGGAACACCAAGTACTCTCCGGTCGAACTCCAGTTGAGCGAGCCGAAGTTCGTGTTCGCGAGGAAGCTCACTTGCCTCGGCATACCACCGTCGATGGACACGACCATAGCGTTGTTGAACTCGTCGGTGCGGCCGGCGTAGGCGATCCATTTACTGTCCGGGGACCACGCGTAGGAACCGCTCCCGCTGGTACGCCGCGCGAGCGATCTGTCCTGGCCCGATTCCATGTCGATGACGCGCAGTTCCTGGCCCGCGCGGTTGTACGCCAAGTATCGGCCGTCGGGCGAGAACCTGGGATTGTCGTCACGGCTTGGACTGTCGGTGAGTTGGCGCTCCTGCTCAGTCGGGAAATCGTACGCGAAAAGCTGCTGGGTGCCGTTCCTCCACGAGACGTACGCGATCTCGTCGGAGTCGCTCGACCAGGTAACGTCGCTCTCGGCCGCCGGCGTGTCGGTCACCCTCGCCGCCGGAGCGTCGCCCTCCATGGATCCGGCGAAAATCTCCCCGCGCGCAACGAACGCGAACTTCTTCTCGTCGGGGGACACCGCGAGGCCGCTGAACCCGTCGGTCATGTTCTCGACCTCGGGCCTCGGACCCTCGACAGAGCCCATGAGGTTGATGTCGAGCTCGGCGGCCCGGCCCGACGCCGCGTCGTATGTCCAGATGCCGAAGTTCCGCTCGAAGGCAACCAGCGGCCGGTCGATCGCGATGGTCGGCCAGAGCACCCTGCCCTCAGTGAAGTTCGTGAGCCGCTGCTCGCCGCCCATACCGGTGGCGTCAGCGGGAACGGACCACAAATTCTCGGACCCACTCCGGTCCGACATGAAGTAGACGCGTTCTCCGGCGTCATCCCACATCGCCCAGGAGTTCTTCCCGCCCGTAGTGAGCGGCGAGTACGTCGGGGGGGTGCCCTCGCGCACAAGCCAAATCTCGGCCTCGTCGATGTGGGCGTGGCCGTTCCGCCACCACTGGCCCCGCGCCATGTTGCCACGTGTGCTGATGGCGATGACGCCCTCATCCGGTCCCGGAGCCGCGAAGAACTCGGTCTCGTACTTGTCCGCGGCGACGGTGAACGGCATCCCACCCGAGGCTCGGACTCGGTAGACGTCGCTCACGCTCGAGATGTCCTGATCCGACGACGAGAAGTAGACCCACTGCGAGTCGCGCGACCATCCATTGAGCTGCTCCGAGCCCGAGGCGTAGGTGAGGCGCGAGACACTTCCGTCGCCCAGGTCTATCACGTAGATGTCGAGGCCTCCGTCCCGGTCGGAGTTGAAGGCAATGCGCGATGCGTCCGGGGAGTAGAGCGGCCTCGATTCATTGCCAGAGTGCGCCACCAGAAGTCGCGCCGCACCGCCCTGCGTGGACACCGTCCAGATGTCTCCACCCGAGACGAAAGCGACCTCGGAGCCGTCCGGCGAGATTCCGGGCTCGGCAAAGGAGGGAAGAGCCTCGATGTCGGCCTGCGCGGCCAATCCCGTGGCTGGCGCCGTCAAAACGGTGGCGCATAATACGAGCGCACAAATGGGCGCCAAGCTCCCGCAAGTGGACACCTTTCGGGCTGCTGACGCTACGCGTCGGAGAGCGAACATCGGTCCTCCAGGCTAATGATTCGAGAAGACGAGTGGGCTATGGGTCAGTCGGACGGAACCGACCGTTTTGTAGGAAGTGCACGACCTGCCTGGCCACATCTCTGCGGTTCATGATGAACGTGTGCGTCGCGGAGATGACGAGAAAGTCCGCCGACCCCTCGACGTTGGCTCGCCCCACCGCGACTTTGCCGTCGTCCGGTCCCGGTATGATCCAGGATCCTATGGGGCTCAGGCTCTTGTCGCCGGTGATGATGCCCAGGTCGAATCGAACGGGGCCGAGTTTCCTTGCGATCCCCGCGGAGTCGGTCCCCAGCTCGGAAGCCGCTGGGCCCACGAATAGGGCCCGAAGTCGTGGCGAGTCTGCGAAGGCATCGACGATCTCGCTGCCCTGGCTCGGCGGGCTCAACATCACCACGCGCCCGTTGTGCGGTTCGGGTTGCTGGGAGAGGTAGCTCCGGACCAGTACGCCTCCCATCGAGTGCGTGACGAAATGCACGTCTTCCGGGTGGTCCGCACAACACAACGCTACCGCGGCCTCGAGTTGATCGATGAGAGCCTCCATGGGCTCGGACGTCGACGAATAGCCGAAGCTGGTAACGCCGTACCCGGCATCCTCCAGGCGCGCCACGAGAATCGCCATCGAGGCAGGGGTACGGCGCAGACCGTGCAGAACGATGACGGACTCCGCTCCCTCCGGCGGAGGCTCGGATGAGCAACCCGAAAGGACCAGAAGAGCGAAGGTCAGTGATCTGAGGAGGTGTCTGCTGGTCATTCGGGCCAACGGAGGAGCGGCGAGGCTCTTACTCTACCCGAGAGCTTCGGTAAGTGCTCCAATGCTCTCGTCGAAGTTGTTCGTCGTCACGCTGATCGGGGCTCCAATCTCCACATCGATGGTGGAAAAAGGCAGCGGTTGCATCTTCCGATCCCACGAGTCGGTGCGATAGCAGCGGTTCGCGGAAATGCGCACCGGAAGTATTGGCACACCGCTCTGAGCGGCCATGTGCAAGACGCCCTTCTTCAGAGTGCGCGCCGGTCCCTTCGGACCGTCCGGCGTGACGAACGTCGAGTACCCCTTCTTGAGGTAGCTCACGATCTCCTCCGCGGCTCCGATCCGGCCATTCCCTTTCGATGCCGAAACGAGTCGGTCCACGCCGACGAAGCTCAGGACGATCCAAACCGGCTTCGTATACCAGTCCGAGTGCACGATCCAAGCGTGCGGCTGCTGGTGCAAATAGGACGGCAGTCGCGGCGCCCACGTTTCGATCGCCAGCAGGCCCGTCTCATGCCATTGGCAAAGGATGAAGTTCGAGCCGTTGGGCACGTTTTCCGCACCCCTAACCCGGATCCTCAGGGTCAATCGAAGCAGCAGAATGCAGGTGAGCCAGAGCCCCCCCAACACATATCCGTACACGAGGAACGGAATGCGGAGTTTGGCAGGGACGTTGTCTACACGGTATCGACTCCGCAGTGGTTGATCCTCCGACCGGTGGCTTGGCGCGGAGACTGGTACCTGCCTAGCCGTACTACCGCAAGGCGTGAGGGGGTTCAGGCGCGAGGGCTACCCCGTGCCCTCGGCCGCACCCCGCAGCTCGCGTCCCGGGAAGACCGCCTGGAACACTACGCAGAAACGGGGTTCGCCGTACAACGCACGGAATCGGGGGACGCCTCCCGGGCCTGGCAAGAATGGATCTCGATCTTGCAGCGCCTGTTCGAGATGGTCGAGGGCCCGCGGCTCGTCGCCGGTGAGGAGGAGGGCGCTCGCGAGCACATAGCCCGAGATATGCTCCTCGCGGGAGCGGGCCACGAGATCTGCCACGACCCCTACGGCCTCGTCTTCCTGTCCAATCGCATGAAGTACGCTACAAATAAAGACCTCGACCATGGGCGCCCCCTCCGAGATCTCACGAGCTCGCTCCATCAGGCCGCGGGGCGGCGGGCGTGTTGCGATCGCCGCGTGACCCGGTCACGTTGATCCCGCCTGCCATCTCGGTCCAACTGACTCCTGAGGAGGGCATCATGAGGGCTTCACTCGCGCCCATCCTGATCACGCTCGTCGCCTTTTCCACCGTAGGCCCCGAGCTCGTCGTCGCGCAGTCCTCTTCCCCGGCGGTTGCGCGCCTCAGTTTGGCGGGGCCCGCCAAGCGCTACTGCTCCGGCATCTGGGTTTCCAAGCGGGAGCGCCCCGAGGCGCTGTACAACTCAGTGCTGTGGGACCAAGCGCTGCTAGAGGCATACGAGGGCGGCAGTCTCGAGTTCGCGATCAACGAAGAGCGCCGGATGGTCACCGCCTCTCGGGACGGCGTCTCAGCGAGCGCGCGTCATTTCGGAGACCAGGGCTGCGTGATCTTGCGGCCGGAGACGGACAAGCCGCTCTTCACGCCGGTGAGCGTGGTTAGCGCCCTCCCCGACGCGGCATCCACTCCGTGGCCGATGGGCGACAAGTTGCCCGAAACGCCGCTGCCGGCGGATGTCGATGGCGCTCTGCTCGACGACGCGGCGCGGACGTTCTTTGCGAACGACAACGACCGCCGGGCGGCGTTCATCGTCGTGCACCGAGGGCGGATCGTGAAGGAGGCATACGGCTCGGGCGCGCACGTGGACATGCAGCTCGAGAGTTGGTCGATGGGAAAGAGCATGACGGCCACGTTGATGGGACGCCTGATTCAGAAAGGTCTCTTGGAGCTTTGGCAAGGCGCGCCGGTGCCCGAGTGGCAACTCTCGCCCGACGACCCTCGGGCCGAGATCCGGATCGCGGATCTGCTGCGCATGTCGAGTGGGCTGAGGTTCAGCGGAGGGGGATCGACGCCCGAGCAGATGGCTGCGTCGTACATCCCCGGGCAGGCGGATCACCGGCTCGGATACACAGCCCCGATCGACATCTTCCGATTCTCGGCGAGCCGCGATGCCGAGCACCCACCCAACACGGTCGGACGATATCGCAATTCCGATCCGTGGACGTTGGGGTACATCGTACGCCGAACCGTGGAGAACGAGCTCGGGGAGCAGTATCTTACGTGGCCCCAGCGCGAGCTCTTCGACAAGATCGGGATCCGCCGTTTCGTGGCGGAGACCGACATCTACGGCAACTTCATCCTGACCGGCTACAACTATGGCACCGCGCGCCACTGGGCGCGGCTCGGGCTTCTGTATCTGCAACGGGGGATGTGGAACGGCGAGCGGCTGCTACCGGAGGAGTTCGTGGACTTCGTGCAGACTCCCGCGCCGGCCTGGCCCGAGCCTATCTATGGCGGCCTCTTTTGGCTCAACACCGCTGACGAAACAGGGCGCGGAAGCCGCATCCCCTCGTTGCCACCCGATGCCTACAATGCTGCGGGCGCGGGGGACCAGCGTACCTACATCATCCCGTCGCGCGACCTAGTCATCGTGGTGATGAGCCACCGGGCGGGCGCCAGCTTTGCCCGTGACAGGAGAACACGCGAGTTCGAGGCGCTCGGACTAGCCGTGAAGGCGGTGGATCCGAGGTGGAGCTGGAACTAGCTGGAAGGGGCGTCGGCCGGAACGGACACTCCTAAGGCGCGTTGCTCGAAGCGCGCACCTCCACAGACAGGGCTGTCGGAGGCATTTTTTTATCCTACATTGGCGCCCGGTAAACCCTGAGCTGTCCACTTCAGATCTTGGTTGAATAATGCCCGCGATCGTCCCGGCACTAATCGGCATCACGCTCATCGCCCTCGGCTATTTCTTCTACTCGAAGTTCATTGCCGAAAAGATCTATCAGCTCGATCCGGAATTCGAGACACCCGCGCACGCGTTGCGGGACGACATCGACTTCATTCCCACCAACAGGGTCGTGCTGTGGGGTCACCACTTCACGGCGGTAGCCGGTGCCGCTCCGATCATCGGGCCCGCCATCGCCGTCATCTGGGGATGGTTGCCAGCATTCATATGGGTTATCGCGGGCACGATATTCTTCGCCGGCGTGCACGACTTCGGCGCGGTATGGGCCAGCGTCCGTAACGAAGGCAGATCCATTGGATCACTCACCGGCGACGTGGTTAGTCATCGCGCGCGCACGCTGTTCCTGATCGTGATCTTCTTTCTCCTGATGATGGTCAACGCGGTGTTCGCGGTCTCCATCTCCAACGCGTTCGTGGCGACGCCCAGCAGCGTGATACCGGCTTGGAGCGCGATCGCGGTAGCCCTAGTGATCGGCGTCCTGATCTATCGGATGGGCGTCCCGATCCTCTGGCCCACGATCATTGGCACGATCATCCTCTACGCGGTGATCTACTTGGGAGACCAGGTTCCGGTCTCGCTGCCGGAGACGTTCATGGGTCTCGGCGCGGCCCCTCAGTGGATCATCATCCTCTTCGTCTACGCCACCATCGCGTCGCTGCTGCCCGTCTGGTTGTTGCTCCAGCCGAGGGACTACATCAACGGCATTCAGCTCATCATTGGTCTGGGCCTGTTGTTCGGGGCCGTGTTCGCGGCCAACCCCGACATCGTCGCGCCGATGTACAACACGGCTGTCCCCGAGGGAACGCCTCCGTTGTTACCTCTGCTGTTCGTGACGATCGCATGCGGGGCCTTATCCGGGTTCCATGGACTTGTGGCGTCCGGTACCACCTCCAAACAATTGGATAAGGAGACGGACGCACGCTTCGTGGGGTATCTGGGTTCGTCCGGCGAGGGACTTCTCGCGCTGGTCACCATCCTCGCCGTCAGCGCCGGCTTCGCGTCGCTGGGTGAGTGGCAGACGACGTACGCGGAATTCGGTCTGACCGGCATCCCAACGTTCGTCGAGGGCGGGTCACAAATCGTTTCGGATGGAACGCCGCTGTCCAAAGAGTTCGCGGCCACACTGCTCGCCGTCATGGCCGTGCTTTTCGCCGGAACGACCATGGACGCCGGGGTGCGCCTCCAGCGCTACATCATCCAGGAATGGGGCACGATCTATAAGATCCCCGTGTTGCAAAACGGATACATCGCGACGTTCGGGGCCGTGGCGGCATGCCTCGCTCTCGCGTTCGGCGCGGGCGGAAGAAGCGGCCAGGGCGGCATGGCGATCTGGCCTCTTTTCGGCACCACGAACCAGTTGCTGGCGGGCCTGACGCTGCTGGTACTCAGCGTCATGTTGGTCAAGCTCAAGCGACGGTACATCTTTACGATGGTGCCCATGGTGTTCGTCACGACGATGTCCTTTTTCGCCGCGCTGTACCAACTGTGGGATCTGTTCAACAGCGGTAGTTATTTCCTGATGGCGCTGGACCTCGTGGTCATCGTCTTGGCGATCTTCGTGATCCTCGAATCGGGGTCCGCCTTTACGAGGGAGAAACGCGCCGCCGAGGCTTCGTAAGGTCGGGCCTGAGCGACGCGCTGAACTGGAAGGACGGTCTGAACGAGAAATGAAGTGGGCTGGCATCAAGAAGAAGCTCCGCTGGTTGGCGTACCTGGCTACCGAAGCCTACAACGCGCCCTACCGGGGAGCTGTCGCGCGAGCAAAGCGCGAACAGGACGATCTCTTCATGCTGCTCATCTTCTCGGAGATGATGGGCGTCCCGAATCCTGCCACCTATTACACGCTCGAATTGCAGCCGATCATGCTCGAGAAGTTTCACGAGTGGCACAAACGGGCGGGCATGGAGCATTCGCCTCTCGACGACTTCAGATGTTGTTGAGGGTCGCGGCACACTAGGCCGTGGATAAGCTCTTCGACCGACGCATCGTCTTCGTGGGCGGCAAGGGCGGTGTCGGCAAGACCACGACCGCGGGTGCGCTCGCGTTGATGGCGGCCGAGTCGGGCCGCCGCACTCTGATCGTTTCGACGGACCCCGCGCATTCCCTCGGCGACATCTTCGATACGCGCATCGGAAACGAAGAGACCTCCCTCGGCCCCAACCTCGCCGGTTTGGAGATCGATCCGGAGGCCGAAGCCGAGCAGCACATCGCGACGGTCAAGATGAGCATGAAGTCGCTGGTCGCTCCCAAGATGTACCGGGAGGTCGACAGGCAACTCGACCTCGCGCGCCATGCTCCGGGTACGATGGAGGCCGCTCTTCTGGAGCGCATGGCCGATCTGATGGCTGAAGCGAGGGAACGCTTCGACTTGCTCATTTTCGATACGGCCCCGGCGGGCCATACCATCCGCCTGCTTTCGCTACCCGAGGTGCTGGGCGCATGGAGCGATGGTATGCTCGGCCATCGGGATCGGTCCCGAAAACTCGGAAACCTGCTCAAGGTGTTCGGACGCGATCACGAGAGAGAGGATGCATTCGGCATGATCGGCGGGTCGAAGGAGGAACCGGACGACAGCCGCGACGGTCGAATCCAGAGCATCCTGCTGAACCGGCGGCGGAAGTTCCATCGCGCGCGTGAACTGCTGACGGACCCCACCATCACGGCCTTCCTGCTCGTGATCAACCCGGAACGGCTACCGATTCTCGAAAGCAAGAAGACGCTCGACCTTCTGAAGAAGTTCAACATTCCGGTGACTGGAATGATCGTGAACCGGCTGCTGCCATCAGACGTCGATGGCGAATTCCTACGCGAGCGTCGGCTCCAGGAAGACCAGTACAGGGCCGAAATCGAGCAGACCTTTGCGCGGCTCCAGAAGGTTTACCTGCACCTCTTGCCGCACGACGTGCACGGCGTGGAAACGCTGCGGGAAATCGGCCTGCAAATTGTTGGGCAACTGGGCGACAGTTCCGGAGACGCTTCGCGCCCTATTGAAGCGTAAACGAGAACCGCGCCACTACCCGGCCCCAGCGGCGGTACGGTTCGAGTTCCGTAAGCGTGTTGTGCCATGTGCTGTCCGAAATGCCTTGGGTCATGTTGGTCCACTGGGCAAGATTGTCATTCGCATCTGCGGCTCGAAGATCCTTTGGGAAATAGGCGCCCGTAGCGGCTCCTCCCGAGCTCGGTTGCAGTGCCGCCACGAAGTCGTTCCATGTCGTCGTCGGCTTCTCCAAACCGGCATCCTCCTCGAGTGCCACGAGGACGCGGTCGGCGAGGGTGGGATAACCGGCCGTAATCGCGAGCAGCGTCAGCACTGCCTGGAATTCGCTCGGTCTCTCCATCAAGCCCAGAAACTCCGAGGACCCCACACTGCGAGTCGAGCGGATGAGTCGATAGGTGTTCATGAGCCTTTTCGCCGCTCGGGGCGTGTCGAGCAAGTGACCTAGGCTCTGGGCGAACTCCACCTCGGTATGCGTCAGACCCATGGCATCCTGCGCTCCGCCCGCCGCCGCCGACCCAGGCTGCACCGTCAGCAGCGAGCGCGTGGGAATCGCGTCTCCGCCCCTGTCCGAGCGCATGCCGCCGCGCCGCTTTGGGGCAGCCACTGGGCGAGCCGTGGCTCCGGTCAGGTGCACGTCGGGGGCGAGGACTCGCGACGAGGCGTCCATACGCCGCGGGCTCCATCGCGGGAAGCGTGAGTGGAATGTGGAAGATCTTCTCGAGGTACTGCGTGGGCATCTCCTGCAGGTACGGATCTGTTTCCGCATTCTCCGTCGTGCCCAGGTCGCGGTACTGGTGCCGGAGGCTACGGTCGAGCCAGTGGGGATCGACCCCGACGATGACGATGAATAGCTCTAGCGCCAGCAGGAGATGCACGGCCTCCAGCACCTCGAGCACTTTGTCGGGCGGGCAGCGGTCGAGATCGTCGATGTACAGCACCACGCGGTCGATTCTCGGGAGGTCGGAGTGTTCTTGGCCGGAGCCAGCGTTGGCATTGGCGCGCAGTTTGTGCGTCCAGGAGGCGGAAGTCACGATGAAGCATGCCCACGACCCCCTGGTGCTTCCGGTAGTCGGGCGCCTGGCTCGAGGCACCCTACCGCAGCGCGCTCAACTCCTCCTCGGTCCGCTCCCATTCGCTGGTGAGATCCGCCACCTCACCCTTCAGACGTGATCGCTCATCCTCCAGCTCCCTGACGTCATCGGGCGGGGTCTGCTCGTAGTAGCCGGGTTGGCAGAATAGCTCATCGATTTCCGCGACCCGGGCTTCGGCGTTGTCGATGCGCGCCATCAGTGTGTCGAGGCTCTCGCCCATTCGATTCTTCTGCGCCTTCGAAACACGTTTCCGGCCCCCTGCAGGCACGCTTTCGCTCCCGTTTTCGGCCGCGCGGGCCCGATCCGCCTTCGACTTCGCCTTCTTGTCGCGCTTGGCCTTGAGGATCACGCGGTCGGCGTCCAGATGGTCGTCGCCGCAGAAGTGCACGTACTCCTCGTAGGTGCCCAGGTAGTCGACGATTTCGTTGCGTTTGATCTCCACGACACGGGTGGCGAGTCGGCTCACGAACCAACGGTCGTGCGAGACCAGCAGCAGTGTTCCCTCGAACTTCTTGAGGCCCTGGACGAGCGCCTCGATCGACTCGAGATCCAGGTGATTAGTGGGCTCGTCGAGCACCAGCACGTTGGGCAGCTCTAGCGCCAGCTTGGTGAAGATCAGGCGCGCGGCCTCGCCGCCCGAGAGCGCGCTCAGCCGCTTCTTGCCTTCGTCTCCCGAAAAGAGCATCAGCCCCATGCGGCCACGCACGAAGCCGAGGTCCTTGTCGGGACAAAAATCCCAGACCCAGTCCTCGGCGGTGCGCGTGGGCGACTTGAACTGCTCGCTGCGGTCCTGCGCGAAGTAACCGGGATGCGTCTCGTAGCCCCACTCGACCTCTCCGGCGTCGTGCTGCAACTCACCCATGATGATCTTGAGCAGCGTGGACTTGCCGATGCCGTTGGGCCCCATGATGGCCAGCCGGTCGCCCCGGTTCACGGTGAGATCCACGCCGTGCAGCACCTCGTTGTCGCCGAAGGCTTTCTTGATGCCCTTGATGCGCAGCACTTCCTTGCCGCTGTCCCGCTTCTGCTCGAACCGGAACGTGGGGTAGCGCCGCGAGCTCATGGGCAGCTGTGTGAGCGCCGCAGCCTTCTTCTCGATCATGCGCACCTTGCTCTGCGCCTGCCGAGCCTTGCTCGCCTTCGCCCGGAAGCGGTCCACGAACTTCTGGTGATGCGCGATGTCGCGCTCCCGCGCCGCGATGTCCTTTTCTCTGCGCTCGCGCTCCAGCTGCTTCGCCACCAAGGAGTCACTGTAGTTCCCGTGATAGAGCAGCACGGTCTCGTAATCCACATCCAGGACGTGCGTCATCACGTTGTCCAGGAATCGGTGGTCGTGAGAGATGACCACCACCGGCCCCTTGAATTCCTTCAGGAAGATCTCGAGCCAGCGAATAGAGATGATGTCGAGGTGGTTGGTGGGCTCGTCGAGCAGAAGAATGTCGGGAGCGCTCGCCAGGACCTGAGCGAGCAGGACGCGCAGCTTGAAGCCGCCCGACAGCGTGGATACCGGAGAGGTGTGCACCTCCGTAGGCAGGCCCAGACCCTCCAAGATCGTGGCGGCGCGGGCTTCGGCGGTGTATCCGTCGTGCCGCTGAAACGTTTCTTCCAACTCGGAAAACCGGTCGGCGTCGAAGTGCTCTTCGGCGTGTGCCAACAGCGCCTCCTTCTCCACCATCGCGTGCCATAGCTCCGGATGGCCCATGAGCGTGACCTTGAGAATCTCCTCTTTCTCGTACACGAACTGGTCCTGGCGCAGGACGCCCATGCGCAGATGCTTGGGCACAGAGACCGTACCGTCACTGGACTCCAGGTCGCCGCACAGGATGTTGAGCAGCGTGGTCTTTCCGGAGCCGTTGGCGCCCACCAGCCCGTAGCGCTCCCCAGGGTTGAGCTGGAAGGACGCGCCGGTGAAGAGCGTGCGGTCGCCGAACGACTTTTCGAGGTTTGAAACGGAGATCATGGCGGAAGAACCTAAAACGAATCGACTATCGCGTCCTTCAACCAACCGGGATCCGTCACCAAGGTGAATACCCCGGTCTTCCGGCGCTCCTGCAGGATGCGCTCCACTTCCCGGTGCCCCGCAAGCAGGTTCTCCATGTCGTCCGAGATGCCCCTGGCGGCCTCGAGCTCCATGGTGAGGCTCTCAACGGTTCCCGTGCCGGCCTGCATGTAGAGCAGACCAAGGCGAATGGTCTCGAGCGCCGCGACCGCTTCGCGCAGTTTCCCCTGTGCCTCTTCCCTCGTGGCTTCGACGCTCGCACGCACGCGCGGCCGAGGGGCGCGAGGGGTCGTCGTCGCCGATTTCCGCCAGGATGCCGTCCATCTCCGCCACCTGCTGACGCATCGCCTGTGCGTCCTGTTCCAGCGCTTGCACGGTCTCGGGCAGTGTCCCGAGGCTCTCGCGTGTCTCTTTCGGCAGAGCCTCGAAGAGCCGGTCCGCCTCGAGGCCGATCACCACTTCAGTAGCACGGTGCTCGCTGGCCCCTAGCGCCGGCGCGACGCGCTTCAGTTTGAAGCCCGCGAGCCTGAAGAGCTTCTCGCCCAGCTTGCTCTTCCAGAAGCGGAGGTAGCGCTCGCCCATGATGTCGCCTCGGTCTCAAGCGTGGACCTCCTGGATGAGCAGACCCATGACTCCGACGGCGTTCCCGAGCAGGGCGGAAGAGGCGAAAACATCGAACCACGGGATCAGCCCGAAACCTTCGGCGATCAGGAGCGCGACGGACACGCCCAGCAGCGCCAACGTGACCAGCGCGATGCACACGAGCGCTCGCGCGAGCAAACCAGCACCCGAAAGTGTCTTCAACGTACTCATGTCATTCCGATCCTTGCTTGCCACGTGGCGTGACGACGCAAAATGCGTCCACCGCGGGGACATCAACAGAGTGGCTACTCTCTAGGTAGAGTCATCATGAAAAACGCTTCGCGGGCCTCCATCCCAACACTTCTCTGCGCTGGTCTCCTGGTTATGACAGGACCAGCCCTCCACGCGCAGGCCGTCACCACGCCCATGGCCCAGTTCGGGCACAACATCGGTGATGACTATTGGCTCGCGACGTATACGCAGCTGACCGAGTACTGGCAAACGCTTGCCACCGAGTCGCCGCGCATGGTACTGGACACCATCGGCTACACCGCCGAAGGCCGGCCCCACCTCATGGCGATCATCACGTCTCCGGAGAATCACGCCGACCTCGAACGCCACAAGAGCAACTCACGGCGACTGGCGCTCGCGAACGACCTCAGCGAGCAGGAGGCAGCCGATCTGTCCCGGAACGCGAAGGCCGTCGTATGGATCGACGGGGGGCTGCACGCGACCGAAGTGCTGGGTGCGGCCCAGCTCATGGAGATGGCCTACCAGATGGTGAGCCTCCACGACACCGAGACGCACCGCTTCCTGGACGACGTGATCACGCTGCTGGTGCACGCGAATCCGGACGGGATGGAGCTGGTGTCGAGCTGGTACATGCGCGAGCCCGACCCGATGCAGAGAAGCACGGGCGGCATTCCCCGCCTCTATCAGAAGTACGTGGGGCACGACAACAACCGCGACTCCTACATGGTGACCCAGCCCGAGACCGAGAATATCTCGCGCATCATGTTCCGGGAGTGGTACCCCCAGATCATGTACAACCATCACCAGACGGGCCCCTCGGGCACCGTGCTCTTCGCACCGCCGTTCCGGGACCCGCCCAACCACAACGTGCATCCGCTCGTGACCCTGGGCATCCAGGCGGTGGGCACCGCGATGCATCAGCGGCTCGTGTCCGAGGGCAAGCCGGGCGCGACCATGCGCCAGGGCGCCAACTATTCCGCGTGGTTCAACGGCAACCTGCGCACGACCAGTTACTTCCACAACATGATCGGCATCCTGACCGAGACGCAGGGCAACCCGACCCCGATGCGCATCCAGTTCGTGCCCGACCGGCTACTCGCGGTCAACGATCTGCCCGCGCCGATCGAGCCTCAGGAGTGGCATTTCCGGCAGTCGGTCGACTACTCGATCACCAACAACCGAGCGATTCTGGACTACGCGTCACGCTATCGGGAGACGTTGCTGCACAACCGCTATCGCATGGGGCGAGAGGCCATCGAGCGCGGCAGCGAGGACTCGTGGACCATCAGGCCCAAGCTGGTCGCGAGAGTGTCCGCCGAGCTGGCGGCTGAGAGGCAGGCCGAAGCCGACGGCGGTCGAGGCGGTTTCGGTCGCGGTGGTCGTGGTGGCTTCGGCCGCGGCGGTCTGGCCCCGGAGGGCTTCCAACGCTTCCGCGAGCCCGACCTACGCGACCCGCGCGGCTACATCATCCCCTCGGACCAGCCCGACTTCCCCACCGCCGTGAAGTTCGTGAACACCCTGGAGAAGAACGGGGTCACCATCCACCGGGCAACCAGGCGCTTCAGCGTCGCCGGCAAGGCCTACCCCGCCAATTCGCTCATCGTGCGCAGCGATCAGGCGTATGCTCCGCACGTCTACGACATGTTCGAGCCGCAGGATCATCCCAACGACTTCGAGTACGACGGCGGGCCGCCAGTGCCTCCGTACGACAACGCGGGATACACGCTCGCGCTACAAATGGGCGTGCAATTCGATCGCATCCTGGACGGTTTCGACGGCCCCTTCGAGGTCGTGCAGGGCTTCTCGTCACCACCTCCAGGTCGCGTCAGCGACGCCGACGGAGCCGCGGGCTTCCTGGTGAGCCATGCCGTAACCGACGCGGCCATCGCCACCAATCGCCTGCTCGCCGCGGACCAGAAGGTCTACTGGATATCGGACCCCGTGACCGCCGCGGGTCAGAGCTGGCCCGCGGGTACGCTGTGGGTGCCCGCGACGGCAACGAGTCGCGAAATGATTGCGGAAATCGCGCCTGAGCTCGGGCTGGACTTCGTCGGCGTGGCCTCGACACCCAATGTTGACGCACTGGAGCTCAGCCCCGTCACCGTCGGCCTCTGGGACCGATACGGCGGTTCCATGTCATCCGGGTGGACGCGCTGGATGTTCGAGCAGTACGAGTTCCCGTACGAGGTGGTCTACCCCCAAGCGCTCGATGCGCCCGGGCTCGTGGACGACTTCGACGTCCTGGTATTCGAAGACGGCGGCATCCCCGGAGGCGGCGGTGGTGGCTTTGGCGGCTTCGGCGGGCGAGGGGGCGGCCGGGGAGGCGGCGGCAACATCCCGCAGGAGTACCAGCCGATGCTCGGCAGCGTCACCGCCGGGCAGACCATCCCCAACCTCATCGACTTCGTGCGGGGCGGCGGTACGCTGCTGGCTATCGGCTCATCGACCTCGATCGCCGCGCACGCCGGCCTGCCCATGACGAACCATCTCACGGACGGTCAGGACCGGCCGTTGGGGCGCGCCGCGTATTATGTGCCCAGCTCGGTGCTCGACATGGCGGTCGACAACACTCATCCGCTGGCCTACGGCTTCGGGCAGCGCACCAACATCATGTTCAACAACAGCCCCGTCTTCCGCCTCTTGCCGCAAGCCACCAGCCAGGGCGTCACCCCCGTGGCGTGGTTCGATTCCGAGACGCCGCTGCTGAGCGGGTGGGCGTGGGGAGAGCACAGGCTCTTCGGCGGCACAACTGTTTCAGAGGCCAAGCTCGGCGACGGCCGCATGTTCCTGTTCGGTCCGCTCATCAAGAAGCGGTCACAGCCTCACGCGACCTTCAAGTTCCTGTTCAACGGCATCCATCTCGGAGGAGCGACGGCGGTACGGTTGGGAGGCATAGCGCAGTAGCGGCGCACGACTCGGCGCGGATCGATCGGCGGAGCGGTGACCACTCGCATCAATAGGACTTCGGCAGCCCCAACGCTTTCTCCGCGATATGGCAGAGGATGAGCTCGGGGCTGACCGGAGCCAGCCTCGCGATCATTACCTCGCGAAGCAGCCGCTCCACGTGGAATTCCTTGGCGTAGCCCATGCCGCCGTGGGTCATCACGGCGCGCGTGCAGGCCTGAAAGCCCGCTTCCCCGGCCAGGTACTTGGCGGCGTTGGCCTCGAGCCCGCACGGCTCGCCCGAATCGTAGAGGCTGGCCGCGCGCATGGTCATCATCCAGGCCGCTTCCAGCTCCATCCAGCTCTGAGCCAGCGGATGCTGGATGGCCTGATTCTGGCCAATTGGACGATCGAATACGACGCGTGTCTTGGCGTACTCGGTCGCGCGGGCTAAAGCGTTCCGTCCGATGCCGATCGCCTCGGCTGCGATGAGGATGCGTTCCGGGTTGAGGCTGTGCAGGAGGCAGGCAAAGCCCTGCCCTTCCTCCCCAACCCGGTCTTCTGCGGGCACCGGCAAACCATCGACGAACACTTCACACGAGTCGACGGAGGCGCGACCCATCTTGGGAATCGTCGTTACGTCGCAGTAATCGCGGTCCAGGTCGGTGTAGAACAGGGTCATGCCATCGGTGTGCCGCTCGCACTCCTCCTTGGGCGTCGTGCGGGCCAGCAGCATGATCTTGTCGGCTTCCTGCGCGGTGGACGTCCAGACCTTCTTGCCGTGGATCTCGTAGCCCTCGTCGGTACGCCGAGCGGTGGTCGCGATCGAAGTGGTGTCCAGGCCGGCATCGGCCTCGGTGACGCCAAAACAGGACTTTGTCTCACCTCTGATGAGTGGCGGGAGCCAGCGTTGCTTCTGTTCGTCCGTACCGAAGACGACGATCGCGTGGGGTCCGAAGATGTTTATGTGGATCGCGGAGGCGGCGCTCATTGCACCGGCTGAGTTCGCCACGGTATGCATCATCAAGGCGGCCTCGGTGACGCCCAGGCCCCCACCACCGTATTGCTCCGGCATCGCAATGCCGAGCCAACCTCCGTCCGCGATCGCGCGATGAAAGTCGAAGGGGAATTCTTCGCTGCGATCGCGCTCGAGCCAGTAGTCGTCGTCGAACGGGACGCAGAGCTTTTGCACCGCGTCGCGGATCGATTGTTGCTCGGGGGTCAGGTCCATTCGCCTCTCACGGATGCGCATTCCCGCTCGAACGCGCCTGAGCCGGGAACATCGACGGCGCGAACACACCTGGCAACGCACGCCTCCGCTGATGAGCTCCCGCGGCGCGTTGACCGTCCCCGGAGCGGAGTCTACGATCGGGCCATCAACTGCGTGGCCGTACTTACACGGGGAGAGGCGTCGCCATGGACAGGAGAGAATTCAGCAAACTGGTGGGAGCGGCAGCGGTCGCGCCGGTCCTTGGCCCGAGCCGCGTCCCTTTTGCGACCCTGCGTCGCTGGTCATTCACGGCCAACATCTCGGAATGCTGCAGTTGTGACATTCCTTGCTCGTGCAACTTTGGGCGACCTGAGCGGACCTGCCACGGCTCGCGGCTGATCCAGATCCGAGAGGGTCAATTCGAGGGCGATTCGTTAGCCGGTATCAACTTCGTGGTGACCTTCTACATGGGACGCTGGACGCGGATCTACATCGACGATGCGCTCGGCGACACCGAGATCGTGACGCTCGATCGACTCATGCCCGTTGCGTTCGGGGGGTTCGCTCGGCTCGCTCAGGTCCAGGTGCGTGTGCCTTTGACCGTGTCGGAGACCTCAGACACGTTCCGATTTTCGGTTCCCGAGTCGACTGTGGAGATGAAGTTGTTTCCAGGCCTCGATGGCAGCCCAATCACCATCACCGGACTCCCTTCCAGATCCTACCACGACTACGTGCAATACGAGTCCGTGGTGCACACACATAGAAGTGGGGAGGCCGACTGGTCGTACTCGGGCACGAACGGATTCAAGTCCGAAATGCGCGTTTCCGGCTAGCTGGTCGGGGAGCTACCGGGCCCGAAACTCCCAGATCACTTCCGGCCGGTCCGCCATGGGGGCCCAGCCGGTCCGCTCATCTTCAGGCCCCGACATGAGGACCCGGTCCCGGAAGTCCAACCGGTACACCGCCGACTCCTCGAACGGAGCGGGATGGAGCACGCGCGAGTCGAGCAGCGCAGGCGGCGTATAGAAGAGCGCCATGGTGATCGCCGCGTTGGAGGCAAAGCCCACCCAGATCGCGAGCATTGCCAGGACGTCGTCCGCCGGCGTGGGTTTCATGCTCATGTCTGTCTTACCGCTGGAGCGCCGCTGAGGGTCCGACGCGATGCCGTGCCGTCACACCGTTGCGTGTGCGTCCCCAGCTCCTATCCTAAAGCCATGACTGAAGAGCAGAGCAAGTCATCCAAGCTCAAGCGCCGTCTGGCGGTGCTGGGCATCGTGGTCGTGGGTTTGATGTCGACCGCATTCGTGGTGTGGTCGGCCACGTGTCCCTGCGAGCGCTCGCCCGGAGGCTACCTGTTCGGTGCCGGCCCAGACGAAGCGATCTCGGACTGGTCTTTCGCCAACGACGTCCCGCTGTGTCAGATCCAGGTCGGTGCCGCTCTCATGCCGTACTCCATCAACCTCAACTGCATGTCCACGAGCAGCGGAGAGCTCTACCTGAGCTGCAGCCGATGCGACGCCAAGCGCTGGGCCGGCATAGTCGTCGACGACAGCACGATCAGGCTGCGACTCGAGGAGACCGTATACCCGGTGACCGCGACACGGATCATGGATGCGCAGGAACTCGATCGCGCGTGGGGCGCGAGACTGGATAAGCTGCAAGTACACAGCACGGACCTGAACCCGGCCGCGCCACTCGGCACACCGCGCCCGGACCGCTGGTGGTCCTTCCGTTTGGAGTCTCGCTAGGGTTGGCCACCCCGTGGGGCACGATCGGCGGGACCAGCTAGCCGCTATCGCACCACCGCGTTGAGCGTGACACCACCAAAGTCAGCGAACCCCAGCACCAGGACGTGCCACTCGCCGGTGGCCCCTCCGCTTCAACACCGACGGGGTGGGTCGGCAGCCCCTCGCCCGCACCGGAGAACTGCTGCCAAGCGACCACCGCGACGATCGGCAGCGCCAGAGCGATCGCTGTCAGGTAGGATTGCCGTCGAGCCGGGTCCAGCACATGGCGGGATCGGCCCTCACTTCTCAGTTTGACGCAATCGCTGGCGAGATGCCCGCGACAGCCGAACGGACAGCCCAACGAGGTGACGACATGAAGATCTCCCGTCGACCGATTCTCACGATCAGCGCAGGTACCGGGGCCACATTGTTGCTCGCGCTCGTGGGCACCGTCCCCGCGGCCAGCGCTCAAGAGGTCCTCCCGCTGATCACAGAGGCGCAGTACGAAGGTTGGCTGGAGAATCTCTCGAACTGGGGCCGCTGGGGGCCCGACGACGAGATCGGCGCGCTCAACCTCATCACACCGGCTAAACGCAGGGCGGCCGCTGCGCTGGTTCAGGAGGGGATCACCGTTTCGCTCGCTCGCACCGCGCAGACCCAAGAGGGCGTAGACAACCCCTGCCCCGTGCAGTGGGAGATGGTGAACGCGAGCGCGAGAGGGGCGAGTGACCGGGTGGCGTATCGCTGCATCCACGGTCTCGGCTCGACGCACATCGACGGCTTCGCGCATCGCTTCTTCGGCGGCAAGATGTGGAACGGCTACCCGATCGAGGACCTGGTCACGATGGAGGGCGGCGCGCTCAAGAACTCGGTGCTCACCATGAAGGGCGGAATCGTGACCCGCGGCGTGCTCTACGACATCGCCAGATTGAAGGGAGTGCCCTACCTGGAGCCGGGAACGCGCATCACCGTCGCGGATCTGGAGGCGTGGGAGGCGCAGACCGGTGTACGAGTAGGCTCGGGCGATGCCATGCTGCTGCGCTGGGGCCGCTGGGCACGGCGCGAGGCCGTCGGGCCGTTCGATACGTGGGCCGAAGCAGCCGGCTTCGACAATTCAGTCATCCCGTGGCTGAAGGCGCGAGACATCGCGGTGCTGGGATGGGAGACGCCCGGTTACACGCCGCGCCCTGAGGGGGACCTGCCTACGTTGGCGCTGCACGACTTCGCGCTGACCATGCTGGGCATCCACCTGCTCGATCGCGCGGATCTCGACGCGTTGGCCGATATGGCGGCAGCCCAAGGGCGGTGGGAATTCATGCTTACGATCGCTCCGTTGCCGATTCCGAACGGGACGGGCTCACCGGTGAATCCGATCGCGGTGTTCTGAGTGGCCTTTTCCAGCTATTCTCGGTCCATAACCGGGTCTGGCTGGTGACATTATGCCCATCTTCGAATACCGCTGTCGTGCGTGCGGAAACGAGCTCGAACACCTGGTGCTGGAGTCCTCTCCGGCGCCGCAATGCTTCTCATGCGGAAGTCACGAGCTCGAGAAGATCATGTCGAGATCCGCGGTGAGCTCCGAGGGCACCCAGGCCCGAGCCAAACAGGGCCTGCGCTTGAAAAACCGGGCGCTGCGGCAGGATCATTCGCACGAGGAAGTGAAGCGGGTCGCGGCGCATGCGGCGGATCACGACGAATGAAGGACCCCCACTCCACCGCTGGACACGCGTCAATCCTCGCGCTCGTGCTAGGGCTGGGGATGGCGATGGTGGTCATCGGCTCGCTTACGACACGTGCGGGCCATGCCCTCGGCGGTCCAGCCACACTCGACATCGCCACGCCCACGGCAACCGCCACCCACCCAACTGCAACCCACCCAACCGCCCCAGACCCGACCGCCATCGACCCGGACGACGTACGCGCGGTAATCGACGAATACTGTGTTCGCTGCCACAATGAGCGGCGCATGACCGGCGGGCTGGCGCTCGACGTGCTGGACGTCGAAGAGCCTGGTGCGGCCTCAGACCGATGGGAGACCGTAATCCGGAAGCTGCGCACGGGCACGATGCCGCCTGGTGACGAGTTGCGGCCCAATCCGGCCGAATACGAGCTGGTGGCGAGCTGGTTGGAGACGGAGCTCGATCGGGCGGCCGCTAGTGGCGACCCCAACCCGGGCACGACGAATCCGGTGCATCGCTTGAACCGCCTGGAATACAACAACGCGATCAACGACTTGTTCGCGCTCGAGGTGGACGTGCAGTCGCTCCTGCCGGGTGACGAGACCGCGGATGGCAGCTTCGACAATTTCGCCAACTCGCTCTCGATCACGACCACGCACATGGAGCGATACATGTCGGTGGCGCGCCAGGTGACGCGCCTGGCTACGGGCCTGCCACCCGTGGCTCCCGGGGTGGAGACCTTCGAGATCCCGCTGCATGTGGTTCAGGATCAGCGGCAGGCCGAGGACCTCCCGTTCGGATCTCGCGGCGGCATCGCAGTGCGGTACGATTTTCCGGTGGATGGGGAGTACCTGCTCAAGATCCAGCTGCGTAGGCAGTATCAGGACTACCTGATGGGCATGGGATGGCCGCAACAGCTCGACCTTCGGCTCGATGGCGCGCTCGTCGAGCGATTCACGGTCGGTGGAGGCGCGCTCGACTCCCGTCCCGCGGCCGCCAGCTACGCGGGCTCGGGCGAGCCGGGTTCGTTCGGCGCTCCCGAATGGGAGGTGTACATGCAGACCGGTGGGGACGCGCATCTGGAGGCTCGGGTGACCGTCGAGGCAGGTCCCGCCGTGGTCGGCGTGTCGTTCATCCGGGAGCAGTGGGAGCCGGAACTGCTGCCGCAGCCGCTTCAGCGAGGGCGCGTCCTCACCAACGATCAGATCTACATGGGCTACGCGAGCGTGCACGCGCTCCAAATCGGGGGGCCCTATGAGGCGACCGGCACGGTGGCGGAAACTCCGAGCCGGAACGAGATCTTCGTGTGCCGTCCCGCGGTGGGCGCTCCAGAAGAAGCGTGCGCCGAGAGGATTCTGTCGCGAATGGCTCGACGCGGCTATCGCCGGCCGGCCACCCGGGAGGACGTCGACGTGCTGCTCGACTTCTTCCGCCAAGGTCGTGCGCAAGGTGGCAGCTTCGACTCAGGGATACAGCTCGCGTTGGAGCGACTGGTGGTCGACCCCGAGTTCCTGGTGCGCGTCAGTCGTGTGCCCTCGGGGGTCGAAGCCCACGAGGTCTATGAGATCAATGGCGTGGAGCTCGCCTCTCGCCTGTCCTTCTTCTTATGGAGCAGTATCCCCGACGAGCTTTTGCTGGAGTTGGCCGAAGACGGACGCCTGACGAATCCCGCGGTCTTCGAGCAACAGGTTCGGAGGATGTTGGCGGATGAGCGCGCGATCAACGCACTCGTACAAGGCTTTGCGGCTCAGTGGCTGAACCTGCGCCTCATCCCCGAAAAGCTCGCCGATCCGCTCAAATATCCTGATTTCGACGAGAGTCTCCTGGACGCGTTCCGTCAGGAGACGGAGATGTTCATCGCCAGCACGATTCGCGACGATCGTCCGATCACGGAGCTGTTGAGCGCGGACTACACCTACGCGAACGAACGCTTGGCGCGGTTCTACGGGATCCCGGGTGTGTACGGGAGTCGCGCGCGCCGGGTCACGCTTCCCAACCCCGAGCAACGCGGCGGTCTGCTCGGGCACGGGGGTCTGATGGCGATCACCGCTTATCCGGACCGCACGTCACCCGTGTTGCGGGGCAAGTGGCTGCTGGACAATATCTTGGGTGCGGACCCACCTCCGCCGCCGGCCAACGTCGATACCAGTTTGGACCAGGGCGCGGGAACGGCGGCGTTGGGCATCCGTGAGCGGCTGGAACAGCACCGGTCCGATCGCCTGTGCGCGAGTTGCCACTCGCTCCTGGATCCTCTGGGTTACGCGCTGGAGAATTTCGATGCTGTGGGAGGATGGCGGGACTTGGACGAATTCGGTGAGCCGGTGGACAGCCGCGGTATGTGGCCCAGCGGGGTCGAGCTCGGTGGAGTCGCCGCGTTGCGCTCGTTCCTGCTCGAGAACGATGAGCAGTTCGTGCGCACAGTAACCGAGAAGCTCATGTCGTATGCGTTGGGACGTCCACTGGAGCACTTCGATCAGCCGACGGTTAGGCAGATCGTGCGCGACGCCGAAGAGGGCGGTTACCGCTGGTCATCGATCGTAACAGGAATCACCCAGAGTCAGGCCTTCTTGATGCGCAGGTCCGTAGAAGCGAACTGAGGCCGGAAACCGAACACTTGGGAGCTCACAGATGACGACTATCCTGACCGGGAAATCGCTCCCCCGACGAACCCTGATCAAGGGTCTGGGCGCGAGCCTCGCCCTCCCGCTTCTCGACGCGATGGTGCCCGTCGGGCTGCGTGGACTATCCGCCGAGCCCGTGCATCGCTTCCAAACGTTTTACGTGCCCAACGGCATGGCGATGGAGTACTGGTCGCCCATGACGTCAGGCGCTGATTTCGCACTCACGCCGATCCTCGAGCCGCTCGCGGCATTCAGGGATCAGATGCTGGTCCTATCGGGGATCCGAGCGAACTGGAATCAAATCCACGCGGGTGCCTCCGGGTCATTCCTGACCGGGATCCCCCAGGGCGGGCGCACCGAGACCGAGATCTTCGCGGACGTATCCATGGACCAGGTGCTGGCGCGGAAGTTCGGCCGGATTACCCAACTAGCCTCGCTGGAACTCTCCATGGACGCGTCGGCAAACGCGGGCGCGTGCAGCAGCAACCTGAGCTGCGTCTATACGCATACGCTCTCGTGGCGCGGCCCCACACAGCCGCTACCGATGGAGTACAATCCTCGCGCCGTGTTCGAGCGCCTCTTCGGCGACGCAGGCTCCACCGAGCGCGGGGCTCGTGAGATGCGGCTGAGCCAGCAGAGGAGCATCCTCGACTCGGTGCTCGACAAACTCGGCCAGCTCGGCCGGGAGATCGGTGCGCAGGATCAAATCAAAGTGGAGCAGTACACCGAGGCCATCCGCGATGTCGAGCGCCGCATCGAGCGCGCCGAGGCTCAAATCGATATCGAGTTGCCCAATTTCGAGCAGCCGGAAGGCGCACCGGCTGATTTCGAGGACCACCTGGACTTGATGCTCGACTTGCAGCTGCTGGCGCTGCAGACCGACCTGACCCGTGTGATCTCCTTCATGATCGGCAAGGAGCAGAGCCCGCGGCCCTACCCGCAGATCGGCGTCCCGGACGCGCACCACCCGCTCTCGCATCACAATGATCAGCCGGAGCTGGTCGAGCGCATGTCGAGGATCAACCGCTATCACACCGAACTGTTCGCCCGCTATCTGGGTAAGCTGCGCGCGACCCCGGATGGTGACGGCAACCTGCTGGACAACATGACGATCCTCTACGGCTCGGGCATCTCCAACAGCACGCGGCATTCCGGCCGTAACCTGCCGCTGTTGGTGATGGGCGGGGGCGCGGGAAGCCTGCGCGGCGGCCGGCACCTCGAGTATGGCAACGATCCGGGCATGGCGAACCTGCTCGTGACGCTCATGGACAAGTTGGGCGTGCCCGTGGACTCACACGGGGCGAGCACCGGCGCGCTCCAGCTCGATACGCTGCCGGGGCTCTGATCCAGTGCGATCGCTCACGAGGGGCCTGGGTGCGGGGGCATTGGCGCTGTTGCTCATGGGGGCGACGGTAACCGGCGCGGCTGACGCGTCGCTCTCGGTGGCGGCTCCGCGTGCGGCCGACCCGGCGCCCCTGATCGAGGCGGCGAAGAGCGCGGACTGGGAGGCCGTCCGGACCCTGCTCGAAGCCGGAGCGGACGCCACCGCCACGGCGCCCGACGGCGCGACCGCCTTGCACTGGGCGAGCTACTGGGACGATCTCCGGGCCGCGGAGCTGCTGGCCAACGCCGGCGCCGACGTAAATGCCGCCAACGATCTCGGAGCAACGCCCCTCTGGAACGCCAGCCTGAACGGAAGCGTGCAGATGGTGCGCAGCCTGCTCGATGCGGGAGGGGATGCAAACGCCGCGCTGCTGTCCGGGGAGAGCCCCGTCATGACTGCGGCACGCACGGGCAATGCCCAGGTGGTCCGGCTGCTGCTCGCGGCAGGCGCGAATCCGAACGCGACCGCCGCACGCGGTCAGACCGCGCTCATGTGGGCGGCTTCGCAGCGGCACCCGGAAGCGGTTCGTGCGCTGATCGAATCGGGTGCCGATGTGCGCGCGCGGTCGGAGACTTGGAGCATGGTCATGGCCATCCCGCCGCACGCCATTGAGGGGAACCAGCAAGACGTTCCTCATGGCGGGAACACGCCGTTGCTGTTTGCCGCCCGGGTGGGCGGCCTCTCCTCAGCGCGGCTGCTCGTGGAAGCAGGCGCCGACATCGATGCCAGCGATGCCTGGGGCGTCAGCGCGACCACGCTCGCGGCCCACTCGGGACTTTCCGAGCTGGTGGAGTTGCTGCTCGACGCGGGCGCCGACCCCGACGCGGCAGCCGCAGGATTCTCGGCGCTACACGTGGCGGTCATGCGTCGGGACGCAAAAATAGTCGGCATGCTGCTGGAGCACGGAGCGGACCCCAACGCCCAACTGGCGACCTGGACCCCCACGCGCCGCGCCTCGCGGGACTGGTCCATTCACCCGGCCCTGGTCGGAGCCTCACCGTTCTGGCTCGCGGCTCGCTTCAGCCAGCCCGACGTCATGCGTATGCTCGCCGAGCACGGCGCCGATCCGCTCTTCGTACATCACGCCGACTATATGCGCACCATCGGCACTTATGGCGCCGAGCGCGCCAACGAGGCCACCACGGCACTGATGGCCGCGGTCGGCATGGGCGGCTCCCGCAGGATGCGTGCTTTCGTGTCCGCTGATCCCGCCGAGCTCGAGGCCCTGATCTTGGAAGCGGTCCGGGTCGCGGTGGCGCTAGGAGTGGACGTCGACGCCGTGGACGAACAAGGTCGCACCGCCGCCGATGTCACCAGGTACGACTCAGTCGTAGACCTCCTCTCGGGAGTGGGTCGCCAGTAGGAATCCGAACAGATCAACAGCAGCTGGAGGCGGCCATGCGCCGGATCATCCTTTCTCTCGGTGTCGTTCTTCTCGCGTCCGTCCCTGCGTCGGCTCAGTCGGGGCGCCAGCTGACCTTGGAGGACTACTACGAAGTGAAGAGCGTCGGCTCCCCGCGGATCTCGCCCGCTGGGGATTGGGTCGCCTACACCGTTTCGCGGCGCATCGAGGAGACCAACGGAACCGCGACTGAGTCGTGGATCGTGCGGGCCGACGGATCTGCCGAACCAGTCAGGGTTCAGCACAACGGTCAGGACGTGGGCAATCCTCGCTGGGCCGAGGACGGACGCCTACGAGTCGGCTCTCAGGGCGCTACCTGGCTGATCGATCCGGCACGTCCGGGAGACGCTGCGGTCCGCGACGAAAGCGTCGCGCCGGCTGGCCTCACGAGCCCGGACGGACGTTGGCTCGCCCTCGCGCGCAACATGCCTACGAGCGAGCGCCCCGAGCCCGTCATGACTGCGTTCGAGCGCCGACACGAGGAGCGGTTCAAGGGTGAGGCGTTCGACTGGTACCCCTTCCGACGCGACCGTCAAAGCTTCCCTCTCCCGGATCCGGCAGAGCGGGCGCTGACCGAGGTCTTTCTGACGCCTACTATGGGGCTCGGTGAAGCCTTTCAGCTTACGCGGCTCGGACTCCGACCGACCTGGATTCGGTGGAATCCGGACGGAGGTTCCTTGCTCTTCACCGCCGACGAATCCGTGCTCGACGAGCTGGCCTACAGCCGGTCGGACCTCTTCCTGGTCACGGTGGAGGGGGAACTGACCCGCCTCACGGACGACGGCTACACGTACTCCGGAGCGGGCTTCTCTCCTGACGGTCGGTGGATCTCGTACACACGCGCCTTCGGCAGCAACATGATCATCGACCGGAAGCTGAGGCACGGAGGACCGCGAGACCTCTACGTTCGGCCGGCCGATGGCGGCGAGCCGGTGAACCTGACCGGGGATTGGGACCTCGATGCCGGCACGCCGATGTGGTCGCCCGACAGCCGGTACATCTACTTCGTCACCGGAATCGGCGGAGCAAGGCACCTCTTCCGCGTGGCCGCGGACGGAGGTGACGTGCAGCAAGTCACATCAGGTGAGCGCCGAATCCAAGGACTCGACATCGACCGGTCGTTCCGGCGAATGACGTATACGGTGGGTGAGTTCGAGCGCCCCCCGGACATCTATGTGGCCGACATCGACGGGCAGAATGAGCGCCGCCTCACTGATGTGCACCGGGACTTCCTCGCCGAAGTCGAGGTGGCGAGCCGCCCGTCGGAGAAAATCCTCTACACGAGCTTCGACGGCACGCCGGTGGAGGGCTTCCTGCTGTACCCCTACGGCTACGACGCCCTGGCCGGGACGTACCCATTGATCGTCGTCAATCACGGCGGTCCCCATAGCGCCTCCGGATACGGCTTCAGCTTCAAGAACATGCTGTTCGCCGCCAACGGATACTTCGTGTTCCTACCCAACTTCCGCAGCTCGACCGGCTACGGCGACGACTTCAAGTGGGGCACCTGGGGAGCTTGGGGCACCAACGATGGCGAGGACGTGCTGGCGGGCATCGACCATCTCATCGAGCGATATCCTATCGACAGAGACCGCGTTGGATCGACCGGCCACTCGTACGGCGGCATTCTGACCAACTGGCTGATCACGCGTTATCCCGACCGGTTCAAAGCTGCCGTCCCCGGCGCCGGCGCCTCCAACTGGACCAGCAACTACGCGCTTTCGGACGTCGCGCGTTCGAAGGAGTTGGAGTTCCTGGGGCCACCCTGGGACCCTCAGGCTCGAGAGATCATGATCCGCCAGTCCGCGTACCTCAACTCGGGTGGCGTGCAAGCTGCTACGCTGTTCGTGCACGGCGAGGAAGACTACCGCGTTCCGTTAGAGGGCTCGATCCAACTCTACACGTCGCTCAAGAAGCAGCGCGTGCCCACGAAGCTCATCATCTACGAAGGCATGCCGCACGGCATCCGAGGTCACTGGAACAACGTGCATCGCATGATGAACGAGCTCGGCTGGTGGGAGACCTACCTGAAGCCCACGGGCACCGTGCCCGTGAGCGGCCCCAACTGATCATGCTCATGCCATCGCTCCGCTTCACTCTTCTTGTGGCTGTCTGCATCCTTGTCGCTCCTTCCCTGAGCGCCCCCGCGCCGCTCCAGGCGCAGGACACCCGCCTCAACCGTGTCATCGACTTGCTCGACGACCACACCGCCGTGTTCGGCATCATCAGCGGAGACTGGTCGCTTACCAGCGCCCGCGCGCTTTCGAGGTCCGGCCTGGACTTCATCATCATCGACATGGAGCACGGCCCGTGGAATCCCGAGACGCTGCGCATCTTCCTGTTGGGCATGACCGACAAGCAGAGAATGGCCGCCAACGGGAACCTGCAAATGGCGGTCACGCCGCTCGTTCGAGTGCCACAGAACGGCTCGGAGATGATGAGCTTCATCGTGAAGCAGGCGCTCGATGTGGGCGCGTTCGGCATCATGTTCCCCATGGTCGAAAACCGGGAGCAGGCACTCAACGCTGTGACGTCCATGCGCTACCCTCGGCCGCTCAGCTCCAACATCCGAGAGCCGCTCGGACGTCGCGGTCGTTCGCCGGGCATCGCCTCGTGGTACTGGGGGATCGGTGGCGGTGAGTACTTCCGCGTGGCCGACGTCTGGCCGCTGGAGCCCGCCGGCAACCTGCTCACGATCATCCAGGTGGAGAGTCCGGGAGCTGTGGAGAGGATCGAAGAAATCATCACCACCCCCGGCGTCGGCGTGATCTTCATCGGCCCGTCCGATCTGGGGACGCAAATGGGTTACGGCGACAACCCCGGGGCGCCAGAGGTGGAGACGGCTATCCAGACCGTACTGGCTGCTTGCCTGCGGCATGATGTGCCCTGTGCGATCACCACGGGCGCGGGGTCGGTCGAGGCGCGCCTTCAGCAGGGCTTCCGCATGGTGACGGTGGGCGGAGACGGGGGTATTACGGCGGGGACGGCCAGGGCGTTGCAGTTGGGGCGGGGCGCCGCCGGGAGGTAGACGGAGACACAATGCATGGTCCCCGTCCGGTGCTCAGCCATCCCTTCGGTCTCAGTCTCTCGGACGCGGATCGCGCGGCGCTTATTGCGTTTTTGAGGACGCTTTAGAACGCCAAGTAAGTGATGCCCCCCGGGACGTGTGCGCATTCGACCATGTGACCGCCCCGAAGGCTCTTCTAGCATCCTGGGCATGAGTCCAACCATCTTTAGGGCGAAAGGACTTCGGTTCTTTTTCTTCTCCCGCGAGGAACTGCGGATGCATGTGTACGTGCTCGGGAAAGACGGCGAAGCGAAGATATGGATGGAACCAACTATCGAGTTGGTGCGGAACGACGGACTGAGTTGGGCTCAGCTCACCGTTGCGTTGCGTCTGCTTGAGGAGCGACAGGATGAAATCTGCGAAGCCTGGCGACAGCACTTCAGGCGTTGAACTGCAAACGTATCAAGCCATGGGATCTGGATCTTGGTTGATGATCAAGAGCACCACCTCCCGTTTGAGCAGTTTCCGTGGTTCCGGGAGGCCACCGTGGCTCAACTCTCGGATATCCGGTGCCCGCGCGCGGGCCACCTCCGGTGGCCGGCCTTGGACGTCGACCTCACCCTGGACTCCATCGTCAATCCGGAAGCGTATCCGCTAGTGAGTCGGGGGATGCTCGAGAGCTGACCCCGTTTGGCCGATAGACCGTCAGTCGCCGTCGAGCGGCTCCAGTCCCATGCGACGGCTGTCTTCGTCCGTCACGGGCTGACGCCCCGCGAATCCCCCGATGATCTCGTGCCAGTGTTCCACCGTCGGCTCCCCCCTCATCCAGCAGAGATAGACCCAGCGGCCGTCCAGGGTCGTCGGGAAGTCCAATAGTCCGTGCTCGAGGCCCCCAACCGGGAATCGAATGCCTCGGGCCAGGATCTCGTTGTCGACGAGGTCCTGGATGAGCTTCGTCATCTCGTCTATGTCCGACCGGTGCTGCAGGAGCTCCGCGTGGTCTGGATTCGCCTCTTCCAAGACCTTCGATCCCCACAGCGCGTCGAGAATTTGCAGCTGCTCCCCGACTTCCTCGAGCTTCCGGCGAAGCCGCTCGACCTCCGCCATGACCTTCTCCATCTCAGGCACGAGCTGGTTGGCTTCGGCGGTCGTGAAGGCGTGGCTGTGGACGGGCTCTGGCATGGGGGGGACGGCGTTGGGGGTGAAGTCAGACGATCTCAAGAGTATCCGTCCGATCGCGGTCTGACGACTCTGAGGCCTATCGGGCCATGGCACACGCACGGAGGCCAGGTGAAGATCTTGGGGCGCGCACCGGCCATCCCGCGCGGAAGCGGAAGTTATGTGGAAGGATGGTACCAAGGAGCCGCGGAAGCGGGAGGCCAGGCCCGGGCGCCCCTTTATGTGTCCCGCGGCATCGGTACGACCTTCCTTCCGGTGCGCCTGGGCAGCACTCCCGAAATAGCGGTATTCGACTAGATGGCACCGGCCGAATAGTTGCGCTTGCTGACGAGCCAGTCCACTGTCTCCGTTCGATTTTGCTTACGTGGCCGTCTCCGGCCTGCTGGGGAGGTACCTCATGAAGACCCACACCATTTCCCTACTATTCGTCGCGCTCCTAATTGGCGCCTGCTCCGGCGACATGGAAGAAGCCACCGAAGCGGCCGCAATGCCGGAAATGTCCCCAGACGAGATGGCGTTGAACCAGCTCCGTGACGACTGGACCACGCATTACAACATGGGCCACGCGTCAGTGGTTGCCGGCAACTACGTCGAAGACGCCTGGACGCTGGGCGCCGACCAGTCCATCCTCATGGACCGGGCCGCGATCGAGGCCAACTTGGCTGCGACCATGGAAGCCGCCTCGCCGCAGATCACTTTCTCCGGCGGCGAGAACATGATCTTCGGCGATCGAGCCGTTGGGTGGGGCACATACGCCACCGAGGCGACGACGCCGGACGGCGCCGTAACGACGTCGGGCACTTATATGACCACGTCCCTGAAGGTCGACGGTGACTGGAAAATTCAGGGAGTGATCACCAACTTCGACGCGGACCCGCCCGAGGGCTTCGTCTACGCCGATCCGCCCACTGAAGCTTCTGAGCCCGGGACCGAGAACATGCCTGCGATGGGCGACCTGATCTCAGCGTATCAGACGCACTACAACCTCGGTCACCCGACGATGGTCGCGGACTTCTACGTCGACGACGCCATGGCCGCGTTCGCGAACCTTCCGTACACGGAAGGCCATGACGCCATCAGCACGCTGATGGTGGAGCGTATGGCGGCAACCCCCGCCGACGTGACCATCAACGAGGTCGGCACGATCAGTCTCGGTGACGGCTGGGCTCTCGACGGAGGGTCGTATCAGATGGCGGCCAAGGACGGGGGCCAGGCCATCGCGTCGGGCGCGTTCCTGCTGCTCGTCAACGAGACCAGTGACGGCTGGCGCATCAAGTGGGCCGTGACCAACAGCATGCCCGCAGGCGCCATGTAGCGATTACCAGCCAGGCGGGGCGCCGGCGGATCAGCCGCGCCCCGCTCGGCTGCGGTTGGGAGTAGCGACAGCAAATTTTCGCTTGATGCGTCAGGCCTCGCTCCATAGCTTGAGATTAGCACCGCGGAGCGCGTATCTGCTCCGTCCCCTGGTTGTGCCGTGGTGCCGACCCATCCTCCGCTATGTCCTTCTCCTGGACCCCCTACCCTGGCATCATTGTCCGCGCTTTCGCGTGCAGTCGTAGCGTTGGGTCGTGGTTCGTCATGTGGACTCTCGGTGCCCTCTACTTGCCCAACGCCACACGGGCCCAAGCGTTGCCCAACTGGTCGCTGAGTAAGGAGGTGGGTGAGGGAGCGGTCTCGGCCTCAGCATGGTCTTTGGCTTCGCCAAACAATCGGACGGGCACGTAAGCATCGACAGCGTGCCTGGCAGCGGAACCACGGTGAGGGTCTACTTGCCACGCGCGAGCGCGAATGTCGTCGTCGAAAGCGAGGACCTAGTCCACGAAGAGAGCCAAGACGGTGCCGAGAGGCTGGTTTTGGTCGTTGAAGATGACGCAGACGTGCGCAGCCTGACTGTGCAATTGTTGCGGGATCTCGGGTACCGGACGATCGAGGCAGCTAATGGCGCCGAGGCGGTCGAACAGCTCGAGCTGCGGCACGATGTCGCGCTGCTCTTTACGGACGTCATCCTGAAAGGCGGTGAAACGGGGGTCGACGTCGCCAAGGAGGTGCAGCTGCGCAGTCCTGACATCCGCGTGCTGTTCACGTCGGGATACACCCGGGACGTGATCTCGCACCATGGAAGGCTTGGCGCCGGCGTGGACCTTTTGGAAAAGCCCTTCACCAAGACGCAATTGGGCACGCGGGTCGCGAAGGCAATCAACGGGTAGGACGCTCTCGGTTGACAAGAAGCGCCGAAGAATGGCATTGGGTGAGTCGGCCGCGAGCGTACGACGCAACGTGGTGGGCAAAACGCTAGTGCTCGCACTCCTCGGGATCGCTGTGGGGACGGCGATATCCTTGGCGGGAACCAACCTGATCTCATCACTTCTGTACGGCATCGAGCCGAGCGATCCGCTGACCTTCCTGACCATGATCGGTGTGCTGCTTGCTCGTCACTGTGGTGTCCGGACTCGTGCCGGCCATCCGGGCTTCTCGTACGGACTCGGCCGGAGCGCTACGCTCGGTGACTTGATGGCGCGGCTTGGCAGCTCTGCCCCGCGGCCCCCTACCGTTCGTTCGAGCGCTCCACCCGGGCGTAGTCCACATAAGCATGGCCTGATGTGATCGAGCGCCGGAGAACCATGCGATAGCGAACGCCGTCGACGACAACGCTCGCGTCGGTCTCGAGCGTACTCACTTGCACCGCCCCAGGCTCGGGGCCGCCACGCATCACCTCGCTGAGCACGCGACCGGACATCGCCGCGGCGGGCTCGGCCCCGAGCAGAGCCAGCACGGTGGCCGCCAGGTCCACGTTGCTGGTGGGAACCTGGCTGACGACACCTTCTTTGATGGACGGACCGGCGGCGATGAACGTGGTATTCAGGTCGGTCCGGCTCAACGATCCATGCCCCGCGACGCCCGGCAGCGTGACCTCTCCCGCGAACCCGTGCTCGTTGACGCTCTCCGTCCAATTCCCGGTCGCGAGGATGTCGCCGCTGCGCGCATGATCCCACCGCACCGAGGAGAAAGAGAGCGTGCCGTCGACCCAGCCCCTCTCCGACCCCGGCTCACCTCGAGTGAAGACAGCGCCAATCCACTCGGTCTGCTGAAGCCGTTCGACGATGCGACGTATGCGGGACGGTCCGCCCTCGTTCACGTGGATGGCGTCTCCAGCGACAATGACGTCGGTGGAGTTCGTTGACGCCTTCAACCCACTGTCTACCAGCAACCGCATGAGGGAAGCCGAACCCGTGCGCGTCGAGAAGCCGTGATCGGACGTGAGCAGAATGTCGGTGGTGGCCAGCAGCCCCCGGTCCCTGAGTCCGTCGAGCAGGCGCCCGATCTCGGCATCCACAGGGCGCAGCACCTCGATGGTGCCGGGCGCGCCGATGCCCAGCGCATGAGCCGAATGGTCGGGCTCCGTGAGCCAGGCCGCGAGCACCCTGGCGTCGGTCCGGTCGAGGCCGATCTCCAGCACCGCGTCGACCGCACGCGCCATGAGCGGCACGTAGGAATCCGCCGCGGCAAGCTCAGGAACCGGCCCCAGCACGTCGGCCACCACGGCTCCGAGAGCCTCCGGTAGCGTGTATTCGTGGTGCACCAGCCCAGCGCTCGCGCCCTTCGGGTTCATGAGAAAGCCAGTGCCCGGCGAGCCCGAGCTAACGCCGAAGAAGCCGACACCGCGGCTCTCGAGCACTTCGGCCAGAGGAGTCGTGGTGAACAACTCACCACCGAAAGCGTCGCGCACCGCGCGCAAGACGGAGAGCTGCTGAGTATTGAGCGCGCGTTCCGGGTCGGCTTGGGGCACATAGACCGAGTTGCCCATGATCCCGTGCCCCTCGGGATAGACGCCGGTGAAGATCGAGGACGAGTTCACGCGCGTCACCGTCGGATAGACCGAGTGGTGCGCCAGCCCTCGCACACCCCGTCGCGCCAGCGCGTCGAGACGGGGCATGACGTCGGCGGTGACGTAGTCCGGCCGCAGGCCGTCCACCACGAGAAGGAGGACCCTTCCTGGGTCCGTCTGTGCGGAGAGGGGGGCGGCCCCCGCTGCCAGGGTGGCGGCAAGCAGGAGAGCGGTGCGGGGGGCGAACCTGGTCACGGCCATCTGTTCTCCGTCGATCCGTTCCATTGAGCATGCACATGATGGGGTTCTCCCCGGTCCGATAGCGGTTTCGGCCCGCTTCGACTCGCGGGTTGCGCCCGTGGTCGCCATGACCCCCACATTAGGCACCACTCAAGAGCAGCGATTGCATCCTCGCCGGGACTTCCATGAAGCACCTACTACGCCTTCTGACGCTCTTCTTCTGCGGCCTTACGAGCGTCTCGGCACAAAGCGCACCTGGTGTCTCCATCTCAATCCCGACTGAGCCGATCCTCTCTGGGCATTCGCACAACGATTACCTCCGTCGCACGCCGTTGTGGGACGCGCTATCGCTCGGGTTCATCAGCATCGAGGTCGACATCCACCTGGTTGGGGGAGCGCTCCTGGTCGGACACGACCTAGAGGATCTGGGCCCGAGTAAGACGCTTCAGTCGCTCTACCTCGATCCGCTCAGGGATTACGTGCGTGAGCACGATGGTTGGGTCTACCCGAGCCAGCGCTCACTCAACCTTCTCATCGACATCAAATCGGATGCGCAGTCGACGTATGAAGCTCTGCTTGCCGTGCTCACCCAGTACTCGGAGATGTTCACTACCTACTCCGAGACTCAGGTCCAGGAGCGAGCGGTCTCCGCGATCGTATCGGGGAATCGGCCGCGCGAGTTGATGATGGCCGAGGCTGTGCGGATCGCTACCTACGATGGCCGCATCGCGGACCTGGGTGATCGCATTCCCGCGAACTTCATCTCGTTGATCAGCGACGACTGGAAAGACCACTTCAGTTGGCGAGGCGGCGGAAGCCTGAGCGAAGCAGACTCCCGCCATCTGGCGCATCTCGTCGAGCAGGCTCACGAAAGTGGCTACCGCCTGCGGTTCTGGAACATCCCTACGCCCTGGGGCCGAAGCATCGAGAAAGTGTGGAGCCAACTACTGGATGCCGGCGTCGATCTGCTGAGCATCGATGACGTAGACGCCTATCGGGACTTCACGATCCAGGCGCGGGCGGCGCGGCGCGACTAGGCTTCCGTCGACTTCAGAGGGGCTTCGCTCCGCCCCCGGTGTCCTCGCGATGCTTCTCTATGAAGTCATCGGCGTCCGTTGGCAGTAGCAGGCCATCGGAGATGGCCGCGATCTCCTCCGCCTCCTGCCAGGCCCGCTCGAGACGCCACAGTTCACCCTCGAGCGCGCGTCGCTCCTCCTCTTCGTGCAGCGCCATCTCGAGAGCGAGCTTGGTGGGTGCCGGCATTTTGTCGATGTAGCCCGGGACCCGCCCCTTGCCCAGAAAGCGATCGCCTGTAACCACCTGCGCGAGGAAGTCGTCGGGGTGACCGTAGTGCTCGATCTCGCTCACCGTGGTCTGCACTGTTTGCTTCTTGCCACCCTTGGAGTTCATGCGCGGGACGATCTGACTGGCGAAGCGTTCCGCCTCGGCACCCTCGAACCACTCCTCCTTCTTGCCCTTTCGAATCGAGAGCCGCAAGCCTTGCCCGTCCTCGGCAGGCCGCCGGTGTGTGAACGGCAACTCCAGCTTGTTGCGCTTGATGACCCTCCCGGCGGCGGGGCGCAGCTTGGCCTGCGTGACGCTATTACGCCAGCTGTCGATGATCTGCCAGATCCAGTAGCCACCCATACCACCTCCGCCGGTCGCCGCGGCCCCCACGATATTGAGCCCGAGGAAGACCGCCACTCCGCCCACGCCGTACATGATGGCCCGCTTCCGGCGCCGGCCGAACTGGTCGCCGTAGCGCCAAGCCGCGAATTCAGGCCTCATCGGCTGGCCGATGCGAACGAGGTCGAGGCCCTCCGGATGTTTCGCGAGACCGACGTTCTCAGTCGAGACGCGAAGCTTGGTGTCCCGGAAGAGGCGCTAGCATATCTCGACCGCCTCCCAGCGCTCCTCGAGCGGTGAGAGGTTCCAGCGCTCGAACTTCCGACATACCACCCAGAGGCGGCCGCGCTCCGCATCGAATGCCAAGCGCCTGCCAACCGGGAAGTGCTCGATCACCTCATTGGTGCCGAGCGGGCGGTTGCAGAACATGCAGGTCTTGAACATTAGGCTCCCGTCGTACGCAGGGGTGGCTCGCAACTACTACGGATCGGCTCGAAGGTGCCTTCGCTGGCGCGTTCTTGTGCAATGAGCACGACCCCCGGACCTTGCAGCGAAGGTGAACCCGCGACGGTATCGCACGGTGCACTAGCTGCGCCTGCGCGCTGTTCCGTTCGGCACGGAGGAAGCAATGTCCGGCATCTGGCGTCCATCAAGCATCTGCGCTGCCTTGTTGTGTGCGGCGATGTTCGCTCCTACCCCTGGGCTGGCCCAATACGGGGCAACCAACGGCGAGTGGCGGAGCTACGGCGGCGACGCCGGCAGCACCAAGTACTCGCCGCTGGATCAGATCGACGCCAGTAACTTCAGCGACCTCAACGTCGCATGGCGTTGGCAGTCAGCCGATGGATCGCTCGATCTGGAAACACTGCGGGAGCAGATCCCGGAGCTCTCGATTCGAGGGCTCCAGGCCACGCCCCTGATGGTCTCGGGCGTTCTCTACATATCGACTTCCCTGCACCAAGCGGCCGCTGTCGATGCCGGCACCGGCGCAACCATCTGGGTCCACGACCCGAAAGCCTACTTGGGCGGGCTGCCGACGCACGCATACCGTTCCCGTGGTGTCGCTTATTGGACCGATGGTGAGCAGGCGCGGATTTTCTGGGGCACGAGCGAGGGATACTTGGTCGGAGTCGATGCCTACACGGGCCAGCCGGTTCGCAGTTTCGGTGACAACGGACGGGTGGATCTCATGGCGGACATCCCGCGGGCGATTCGCGGAGCCAAGGACCACCGCGGTCGCAACCTACTCGGGGTAGGCTCGCCACCCATCGTCTCCAATGATGTAATCGTCACGCCCACGATCATTACGGATTACGCGACTCGCCGCGAGGCTCCTCCCGGATGGCTCAAGGGTGTCGACGCGCGCACGGGCGAGACCAAGTGGATGTTCCGCACCGTGCCGCAGGAAGGCGACCTCGGCGTAGACACCTGGCTGGACGACTCCTGGCGCTACTCGGGCAATACCAACGTTTGGGCCATGCTGAGCGCGGACGACGAGCTGGGCGTGGTATACCTGCCGACCGGAACGCCCACCAGCGACTACTACGGCGGCCACCGTCTGGGCGACAACCTCTTCGCCGAGAGCATCGTCGCGCTCGACATCGAGACCGGCGAGCGCATTTGGCATTTCCAGGCGGTCCATCACGGGGTGTGGGACTACGACTTCCCGGCCGCGCCCAACTTGCTCGACGTCACGGTCGACGGCCGGCCCATCAAGGCCATCGCACAGGTGAGCAAGCAAGGATTCACTTACGTCCTGGACCGGTTGACCGGCGAGCCCATCTGGCCGATCGAAGAGCGTGCGGTAGCTACCGACACCGATCTCGAGGGCGACGTGCTCTCGCCGACGCAGCCGTTCCCGACCAAGCCACCTCCGTTCGACTACCAGGGGCTGAACATCGACGATTTGGTCGACTTTACGCCTGAGATCCGCGCTATGGCGATCGAAGCGGTCGAGAACTTCAGGCTCGGGCCGCTCTTCACGCCACCCACCGTGACGGTCGAGGGTGGCCGACAAGGGACCATTCAGCGACCTCAGATCAGAGGCGCCGCAAGCTGGACAGGTGCGGGCGTCGATCCCGAGTCAGGGCTGCTCTATGTCCCGTCCCTGAACGGCGTCACGGTCATGAAGTACTACACTCCGGACCCCGCAGAGGGCGGGAATCTGAACCTCACTCAGGCCGGGTTCGGCAGCGGTACGCAACCCGACATGCCGGACGGACTACCTCTACTCAAGCCACCGTACTCACGCATCACCGCCATCGACTTGAACCAGGGCGATCACGCGTGGATGCAGCCGGCGGGCGACGGGAACCGGATCCGCGACCACGAGTTGCTGGCCCATCTCGATCTGCCGCCGCTGGGGGATCCGGGTATCATCGGCGGACCGCTGATTACCAAAACGCTGCTGGTGAGCGCGCTGTCGACCGGGGGCGACGACGACGGTCCCCGCCTCGTGGCGCGTGACAAGAGCACCGGCGACATCGTCGGGTGGGTCGACCTGCCGGCGCGCGCCATCGGGACGCCGATGACCTATATGCACGGGGGGGTCCAGTACATCGCACTCACGATCGGCGGCAGGGTGCCGGAGTTGGTCTCTTTTAGACTCCCGTCCTGAGAGGCGCTCTCGACCACTTGCCGGCCTCTTGAGGCCGGCCCAAGCTCTCGACTCCATCATCGTTCGTCTTCGAGCGGAGTCGTGTTATGCGTTGCCACGGTCGCCGGACCATTCTGCCCACCCTGTTAGCGGTCTATTGCCTGCTCGGCCCTGACGTCCTCGCAGCCCAGGACGCGTCCTACGACGAGGTCGTACCTGAGTCCGCCGAGACGGACGAGGGCATGTTCGACGTCCATCGCGTAGGCGATCAACTGCTCTTCGAGATCCCCGACGATTTGCTTGGGCGCGAAATGATCGTGATGAGCCGTTACCACCGCGTGCAAGAGGGGCAAGGCGCCGCGGGTCAGCGCATGGCGCCCAACATCGTCGTGCGCTGGGAGCAGCGCGGCGATCGTGTCTTATTGCGAGCGGTTTCACACGCCACGTCGGCGGGCGCCGAGGACAACGTGAGCATCGCGGTCGAGAACCAGAGCTTCGCGCCGATCCTGCAGTCGTTCGAAATCGAGGCTCGCGGGGACCGATCGGTTGTGATCGACGTGACAGACCTCTATATGGGCGACACGCCGACCTTCTCGATGCCGAGCAATCAGCGTCAGACCTTGGGCGTGCGGAGCTACGACCGCGACCGGAGCTGGCTCGAATGGTCGAAGAGCTTCCCGATCAACGTCGAGGTCCGGGTCGTGCAGACCTACGACTCGAGCCAACCGCCCTCTAATACCAGGGGCGGAACGCTCTCGTTCGAGGTGAACCACTCGATGGTGCTTCTGCCAGAAGAGCCGATGATGCCTCGCCTGTATGACGAGCGCGTCGGCTTCATATCGCTGCAGGTCACAAACTATTCGCGAGACTTCGACGGCGTGCGGCCGGAGCGCTACGCGGTGCGGTACCGCCTGGAGCCGTCCGACCCCGAGGCGTTCCTGCGCGGTGAGCTCGTGGATCCGGTGAAACCGTGGATCTGGTACATCGACCCCGCGACGCCGGTGGAGTGGGTCCCTTACATCGAGGCCGGAATCCTCGAATGGAACGCGGGCTTCGAGGAAGCGGGCTTCAGCAACGTCATGCAAGTGCGACAGGCCCCGACCGAAGAGGAGGATCCCGAGTTCAGCCTGCTCGACGCGCGTTACTCGGTGCTGCGCTTCGCGGCCTCGCCCATCCGGTCGGCGAATTCCGGCGGCGATGTCGTCGATCCTCGATCTGGCGAGGTGATCCGGGCGCACACGAATCTTTTTCAAGGCGTCGCCGAGCGCATGCGTTGGCAGCTGCTCTCACAGGTAGCGACCGCCGCCGACGACCTGCGCTACCGCGACGACGATCTGCCAGAGGACCTCATGGGTGAAGCGATCCGATACGTGATCTCGCACGAGACCGCTCACTCGGTGGGCCTCCCCCACAACCAGCGCGCCAACTTCGTATTCGCCGTCGACTCGTTGCGCAGTCCGGATTTTGTCCGTCGCATGGGGCACTCGGGCTCGTCCGTTGGCAGAACTCGATTCAACTACGTAGCGCAGCCCGGCGACCACGTGCCGCCCCAACGGAGGATGGGCGTTTGGGACGCGTGGGCCATCCGGTGGGGATACCGCCCGATCCTCGGCGCCGAGACGCCGCAAGACGAGGTCGAAACTCTCAACGAGTGGGTCGTCGAGCGCGCTGACAAACCCTGGTTCCGATTCGCATCAGCGCTTTTTGGCATGGACGTCGAGTGGGACCCGTATCGCATGACCGAGGGCATCAGCGATGATCCCGTTGAAGCCGCGGTGCTCGGTATGGCGAACCTGCGCACGATGGTCGACAGCATCATGCCGTGGGTCCTCGACGAAGGCGAGGACTACTATGAGCTGGAGAACAACTACCTGCAGGCGCTCACGCAGTGGAACCGGTACGCGGAGCACGCGGCCGCCGCCGTGGGGGGCTCCTGGACCCACCACAAGCGTTACGGGGAAGAGGGGTGGGTCTACACCCCGATCGAGCGGGATTATCAGCTCCAGGCGATGCGCTTTCTCGACGAACACGTGCTGCAGACGCCAACGTGGGCGCTGAACGTCGACCTGCTCCGGCGACTCGAGCACGCGGGCGCGGTGGAGCGGATCCGGGCCTACCAGGAGCTGGGCGTGCAGCGCCTTCTCAACCATGCGCGGATCGCGCGCCTGATCGAACACGAGACCTTCCTGGGCTCCGAGACCTACACGCCCACGCAGATGCTGGACGACACGCGCGAGATCGTGTGGCGAGAAGTCGGCTCAGACCGAGCGGTCGACACCTACCGCCGCAACTTGCAGCGGGCCTATCTACAGCAGGCGCACTACCTGCTGCACGACGCCGAGTCCGACTCCTGGAACCCGCCGCGCTCCGGCAACCTGCGCGTGGGAAACAACGACGATCCGCCGCTCAACGCGGACCTGCACATCGCACAGTCGGACATCCGGCCGCTGATCCGCGACCAGCTCGAGTTGCTTCGCGGCGAGCTCGGGGCTGCACTCGAGCGTGGTATCGACGATCGCATGACGCGCATTCACTTCGAGGACGCTTTGGTACGGTTGCGGGGCTCGCTCGGGAGCTGAGGCGAGCACACCGGGGAGCCGAGGCGGGGCGCTCAGTGCGTGAGCGCCTCGCCTCCCATCAAGGCCACCAGCTGCTCGACGGGAAGCGCCTCTCGAGGCTCATCCGCGACGACTCGTCCTCTGCGCAGCACGACGAAGCGGTCGCCGACAGGGTGAGCGTGGTGGGGCGTATGCGTAACGAACACCACCGCGACGCCGCGATCGGCTGCGGTGCGTACGTGCTCCAGCACGCGCTCGGACTGCCTCACGCCCAGCGCCGCGGTGGGCTCGTCCAAGATCAGGACGCGGGCGCCGAAGTGGAGTGCCCTGGCAATGGCAACGGCTTGGCGCTCCCCGCCTGAGAGACTGCCGACGGGCTGGTCGGGATCGCGGAGCTCGATGCCCATGGCGGCCAGCTCGGTGCGCGTCTCCTCCCTGCAGCGGCTCACGTCGATTCGGCGGAACGGGCCACGCCCGCTCGTCGGCTCCGAGCCCAGGAAGAAGTTTCGCCACACGCTCATGAGCGGCACCATCGCGAGGTCCTGATAGACGGTCGCGATGCCATGGCTCCGCGCTTCCCTGGGCGAGCGGAAACGAACCTCCTCCCCATCCAGGAGGCACGCGCCCTCGGTCGGCGGATGTACTCCGGCCAGCACCTTGATGAGTGTCGACTTGCCCGCTCCGTTGTCCCCGAGCAGGCACGTCACCTCTCCGGCGCGCGCGGCCAGCGACGCCTGCTCGAGCGCCACGACCCCTCCGAAGCGCATGGTCACGTCGCGCGCCTCGAGGCGCGGAGGCGAGCTCGGCGGCTCCGACTGCGTAACCGGCTGCTCGGCGCGACGCATCAGGAAGCCCGCTGAGCGCGCACGAGCGCGTATCGGTTGACGAAGACCGCGAGCAGCAGCATCCCACCCAGGAAGACCTGGAACCAGTCGGCATCGATCCCGCTCATGACGATGCCCTGGCGGACCATGCCGAAGATGAGCGCGCCAAACACCGCTCCGACGATCGTTCCATATCCGCCAGTGAGCAACGTGCCGCCGATCACAACGGCGATGATCGCGTAGAACTCCTGGAGTTGGCCGCGCAGCGCGTCGGCCCCGGTGAAGCGCACCGCCTGGATGATGCCGACCAGACACGCGCACAGCGCGCTGGTCATGAAGAGTCCGATCTTCACGCGCGCCACGCGTACGCCGACGTTACGCGCCGCTTCCGGCTGACCGCCGGCCGCAAGGATCCAGTTCCCCCAGGGCGTGCGCAGCAGAACCCACGTAGCGAGCGCCGCGCAGCCGAGCCACCACACGATCGAGATCCGGAGCCCCCCAACTGGAGCGCTGCCGAAGGCGGTCCTCGCGAGCTCGTAGCCGACGACGTCGTCGAGGCCCCCGAGCTGCGTTCGGCGCGTGAAGCCGCGAGCCGCGGCGATGGTCAGGCCTCGGGCGATGAACAAGGTCGCGAGTGTCACGATGAACGACGGCAGCTGGGTTCGCACCACCGTTAGGCCGTTCAGAAAGCCGATGAACAGGCAGAGCACGACGGTCGCGCCTATGGCTGGCCAAACCGACCAACCCGCTTCCGTGGTGAGCAGCATGACTGACATCCCCGAGACGCCCACGACGGACCCCACCGAAAGGTCGAACTCGCCGCCGATCATCAGTAGCGCGACGCCCACCGCCAAGATTCCGAGCGGCGCGGCGGCGTTCAGGTACGATGCCGTGCCCGCGAGGCTACGGAACGCCGGCCCGGCCGCGGCAGCAAAGAGCAGCCATATGAGGATGGCACCTACCGCTGCGGCGGCACCGGGGCGAGTGAACAGTCGCGCGAGCACGCCGGCTCCGGGGCGGTGGGCAATGCTTGCTGCGGGCTCGCTCACCGCAGGCCGCGGCTCGTGAGGTCCATGACTTGCTGCGCGGTCTCGGCTGTCACAAAGCCCGGTCCAGTCGGAATCGCGAGTCCTCCACCCAGAACGGTGCCGGTCTCGATGAAGAGCGTGAGCAGGACGACGGGCAGATAGCCCTGTAGGTACTGCTGCTGGTCGATGGCGAAGTCGATCTCACCGTCTCGAATCGCCTCGAGCACCGACGTCGAGAGGTCGAAGGTGCCGAGGTGCACGTCGCCCACGCGTCCGAGATCCTGAAGCGCTGCGAGCGCGGGCTCCGCTCCGGTGGTCCCGAGCGTGAGCATTCCGTCGATCGTGGCGTCCGCCAGCAGCGCCCCCGCGACCCGCTGGCGGGTGTCTTCCGGGTCGGCGAGCTCGACTGCCAGCACCTGCACCGGCACACCATGCTCCGCGAGCGCGTCGGTGAGGCCCTCACACCTGGTATCGAGCGCAGCGTTGCCGACCTCCTGGTTGACGCACAGGACTCGGTGAACACCGGCCTCGGCCAGCCGCTCGCCTCCGCCGAAGCCCGCGTCGTACTCCGCCTGACCCACGTGAGCCAGGGCGCCGAGGGAGGCTGATGCGTCCCCGCCCGAGTTGATGGTGATCACGGGGATGCCGACCTCGACGGCTGCGCGGATGGCGGCACCCAACGCGTCGGGGTCGGGCACCGAGACTACGAGCCCGTCCGGGCGGGAGGCCACGGCCGCGTCGATGAGCTGACTCATCGTGACCATGTCGAACGTGCTCGGTGCCTGATACTCGACCCTCACGCCCATGTCGCGCGCCGCGTCGTCGAGCCCGTTGATGACCACGGACCAGAAAGGATTCGCGGACACGCCGTGCGTGACCGCGACGATACGGAGATCCGCGCGGGCAGTGTCAGTCCCGGGCTCTCCCGACCGCTGCGCGGGGTCGCCACAAGCCGTGGCGACCAGCAGAGCGACGAGGATCGCCGAAGCGGCGCGTTGAGGCCTGTGAGCAGTCAGCATAGGCGGGACAATCCGCCCCAGTAGCCTCATCCGCCAGGGGAGGGAGGCCGACAGTGGTTGAGTGTGCGGCGGCCGGACCGGCCAAGAACTATGCTCCGTCGTTAGGGGTGCACGGATGGCCGATCGGCCTGTTAGGCCGATGTGCCCTTTCGCCTGCTCAGTCGCCGTCCTTCCGATGCTTCACGATGAAGTCCCCGGTCCCGGACGGAAGCAGCAGACCGTCAGAGATCGCCGCGATCTCCTCGGCCTCCTCCCAGGCCCGCTCCAAGCGCCAGAGCTCACCCTCGAGCGCGCGCCGCTCCTGCTCTTCGTGCAGGGCCATCTCCAGCGCCAGCTTCGTGGAGGCCGGCATCTTGTTGATGTATCCCGGCACTCCTTTCTTATCGTTGAAGTGATTGCCGGTCATGAGGTCCGCTAGGAAGTCGTCGGGATGGCCGAGACGCTCGATCTCGCCTACCGCGGCCTGCACGGTGTGTTTCTTGCCACCCATGCGGTTCATCGCCGGGATGATCTGGCCGACGAGTCGCTCCGCCTCGGCACCCTCGAACCATTCCTTCTTCTTGCCTTTGCGAACCTCGAGCCGAAAGCCGTTCTCGTCGTCGGCCGGCCGGAGACGGGTACCGAGAAGATCGGGATTCTTGAGCTTGATCACGCGCCCGTCATCGGTCCGCACCTTGGCGATCGTGCGGCCGTTGACCCAGGCGTTCCACAGCAACCAGACGCCGCCCCCGCTCATGCCGGCGGCCGAGGCGCCCACCATGACCGCACCGAAGACGGCGGTCCCCGCCATGCCGTACATGATGGCCCGCTTCCGGCGCCGGCCGAACTGGTCGCCGTAACGCCAGGCCGCGAACTCGGGCCGCATGGGTTGTCCGATGCGCACGAGCTCCAGCCCCTCCGGATGCTTCGCGAGGCCGACGTTCTCCGTCGAGACCCGCACGCGCGTATCCCGGAAGAGCCGCTCACACATCTCGACCGCCTCCCAGCGCTCCTCGAGCGGCGAGAGATTCCAGCGCTCGCACTTCCGACACACGACCCAGAGACGCCCACGCTCCGCGTCGAATGCCAAGCGCCTGCCGACCGGGAAATGCTCGATCACCTCATTAGTGCCGAGCGGCCGGTGGCAGAACATGCAGGTCTTGAACATCAGGCTTCCTCACTCCCCAACATGTACCACGCATCGTCGTAACGAGCCACGCTGTCGATGCTCCCACAAGTAGATCCCCTGCCACGTGCCCAGCGCCAGTGCCCCGCGCACGATCGGGATCGAGAGGGTCGTCGAGGTCAGCGCAGCCTTGATGTGGGACGGCATGTCGTCTGGTCCCTCGTGCACATGCGTGAAGTGGGGGTCGTCCTCCGGCACGTGCCGGTCCAGCCATCCCTCGAGGTCGCGACGTGCGGACGGATCAGCGTTCTCCTGGATCGTGAGGCTCGCCGATGTGTGCTGGATCATGAGGGTACAGAGTCCTTGATCGAGGCCACTGGCTCGCACGACGTCCTGCACCGAGTCGGTGATCTCGTGCAGGCCCTTCCCTTTCGTGCGGATCTCGATTTGCTCGATCATGGTTCGCACAGCTCCGGTTACTGATAATCTAGGTGTCAACCAAGGATGGGTTGGCAGTCGGCGCCCGTTTTTGGAACACAGACCCGGTCAGTCGTGTCAGGTTGGTGGGCAGGGCGGATGGGGGTGGGTGGTCGAATTCTTCAGAGAAGCGAGGCATGAGAGGCTTCCTCCGCGTGCAGTTTCTGGCTGTGGCGCTCGCTGCTACGGTCTCGCCCGGCGTGTCGGCACAGGACGACGGTCCTAAGCTGGTAATCATGCTGGTCGTCGATCAGCTGCGGGGAGATCTGCTCGACCGCTATGAGCCGGCCTTCACCGCCGGCTTCCGCCAGCTGCTCGACGAGGGGTTCCGTTTCACCCAGGCGTCACACGCGCACGCACGCACGAGCACGGCTCCTGGACACGCCACGCTCACCACCGGGGTCCACCCTTCACCCCACGGCGTGGTCGCCAATTCCTGGTACGAGCAGATCGGTTTCGCTTGGGAGTCCTCGTACGCGGTCGGTGACCCTCCCTCCCCGATCCTGGACTTCGAGACCGAGCCGTCCCTGCCAGGGCGCTCTCCGAAGACGATCCTGCGCGAGGGCCTTCCCGACTGGCTGCACAACGCGAACGACCGATCGCGCCGGATATCGATCTCGAAGAAGGACCGTGCCGCGATCACCATGGGTGGGCAGACGAGCGAACACGTGTATTGGCTGCTGCCCGAGCTCGGTCGCTTCATCACATCCACGCACTACCGGAATCGCTATCCACGGTGGCTCGAACGCTTCAACCAGCGCGTCATGCCGGCCATCGCGGCGGAGACGGTGTGGGACACGGGGGTACCAGAGCGGTTCCGGAGTCTCGCGCGCCCAGACGGCGCGGCATACGAGTACGACGGCATTCACTCGACATTCCCACACGTGAGCTCGGAAGAGGCTCCGGGGGACAACGCGCAGGTCCACAACGCCTGGGGCTTCGACCAGTCGCGTGTCGATGCCGCGGTCATGGCGCTGGCGTACGAGGTCATCGACGAATTCGATCTCGGTCAGCGCCGTGAACAGGACTATCTGGCGATCTCACTCTCGGCCACCGACCGCGTCGGGCACGCTTTCGGCCCGTTCAGTCAGGAGCAGCTCTCGAACCTGATCCATGTCGACCGGCTTCTCGGCGAGTTCTTCGACTACCTGGATGAGGAGGTCGGCGAGGACAAATGGTTGATCGGCCTAGCCGGAGACCACGGGGTCCTCACCATTCCCGAAGCCCAGGTGGAGATGGGCACCAACCCGGAGGCGCAGCGCATCCCGGAGGCGGAACGCAATGCACGGCTCGCCCGGGCCCTGCAGGACGCGGCGCGCAACGGAGGCTATCCGGAGGACATCGCCGAGCGACTGGCCCGGCTGGTAGAGCAGCGCGGGCTCGTAGCGAAGGCGTACACGCATGCCGAACTCACCAACGGTGAGCCCGCCGATACCTTCGCGGTGCTCTTCCGCAACTCTTATTACGCCGGGCGCGCGTGGGGACCGCTCTCTCGTTGGGGCGTCGAAATCCGATTCGGGGAAGGAGACCTGGTAGGATTCCCCACTGGTACCAACCACGAATCGACCTATTGGTAGGACCGTCACGTGGAAATGATCTTCATGGGCGCAGGCGTCGAGCCCGGTACCTCGGACTCACCGGTCTACACGGTGGACTTCGCACCCACGCTCGCCGGACTCGCGGGCATTCCAGTTCCCGACGACTTGGACAGCCGCAGCATCTACCCGAACACGGTCCGGCTTCCGCGCGATTGACTCGCCCCCGACGCGGAGGCACTGTGACCGGGCCGTAACCGGCTGCACCAGCCCTAGTCGGGAGGTTCCATTGTCCGTCCGCCACTTCTCAGCATCCAGAACAGGTGTCGCCCGAGTCGCGCTGCTGGCCCTGGCCGCATCAATCGCCGGTTGCGGTGGCACATCCGCGCCCGAGTCACTCGATGAGCTGGCTCGCCTGTCGCTGGCTCAGATCGACGGCGAACTGGCGATCCCGGGGCTGCGGGAATCGGTCGAGGTACTGCGAGACGAGACCGGCATCCCGCACATCTATGCGCAGAACGACGATGACCTGTTCTTCGCCCAAGGCTACGTCATGGCGCAGGACCGGCTCTGGCAGATGGAGATGTGGCGCCGCTGGCATGAAGGTCGGCTCGCCGAGATCTTCGGGCCCGAGGCGCTCGACTACGACCGGCGCACACGCCTGATGATGTTTCGCGGGCCGTGGGATGCGTCCGAGTGGACAAGCTATCACCCCGAAGCAGAGCGTATCTTCACAGCCTACGCCAACGGTGTGAACGCCTACATCGAACAGAACCGGGACAACCTCCCGGTGGAGTTCCGGCTCACCGGCATCGTGCCCGATCCCTGGACCGTGCGCACCGTGGTTCTGCGCTGGGCCGCACTAGCCGTGCCCAGCGTTCGCGGCCACGCGATCAGCGAGATGCAGCTCGCGATGAACGTCGCGCGCCTCGGAGTCGAGGAAGCCAATCGCCGTGCTGCGCCGGATCCCTGGGATGACCTGGAGGTCCCCGAGGGTCTCGACGTCAGCATCATCACCCAGGACATTATCAACGCGATGCGCGCGGGAGACTCGGACCCTTTCGTGGCTGGTCGGCTGCCCGACCTCGAGGTCGTGGAGAAGTATCGGTCTCTCATGCCCGCGGTGCGCACGGCCCAAGTCTCGAGCCGGGAAGTCCCGACCGAGGGCAGCAACAACTGGGTCATGAGTGGTGCCCGTTCTCCAACGGGCGTGCCGATCCTGGCCAATGACCCGCATCGGCGCATCGAGATGCCCGCGCTGCGGTACTTCGTGCATCTCGTGGCTCCAGGGTGGAACGTGACTGGAGGCGGAGAGCCTCCCTTCGTGGGCGTGGACGCGGGCAATAATGAGAGCATGGCGTGGGGCTTCACGTTCGCCGGCACCGACATGGTCGACGTTTTCGTCGAAGAGATGCACCCGCAGGACCCCAACCTCGTACGCTGGCAAGATGGCTGGGAGCGACTGACCGTCATCGAGGAGCAGATCCAGGTCAAAGGCGAAGCACCGCACACCGTCGAGTTGAAGTTCAGCCGTCACGGCCCAGTGTTCTACGAGGATCTGGAGAACCGCCGCGCCTACGCGGTTCAATCCGTGGTGCAATACCCGGGCACCGCCGCCTACAAAGGCAGTTTCAAGCTGGCTCAAGCGGGCGGCTGCGAGGACTTCTTCGATCGAGCGATGTATTGGAAGGTGCCCACTCACAGCCTCATCTGCGGGGACGTATCAGGCAACATCGCGCTGCAGGTGACCGGGCTCACGCCGGACCGCGATGGCTGGAACGGACGCCTGCCCGTTCCAGGCACCGGGCAGTACGAGTGGCGCGGCTTCCGAAGCGATCTGCCGCGCGAGTTCAATCCCAGCCGCGGATACATCGCCACCGCCAACAACAACGTGCATCCGCCGGGCTACGAAGGGCGTCCGGTTTTCTACCACTCCACACGAGGAGTAGAAACGTCACGAATCACGCGACTCCATCAGGTCCTCGGATCTGGCGAGCAATTGTCGGTCGACGACCACATGCAGATACAGTTGGACGCTTATTCACTGCGCGCCGCGCGGGATATCGCCTCCTTCCAGGGCTGGACCTCCGAGGACGCGGATGTCGAGTGGGCGCGGGCTGCGGTCGCGGGGTGGGACGCGAAGTTCACGAAAGAGAGCAGCGCAGCGGCGGTCTACGTGCGCTGGGCTGCGTTGGTCGATGACGGAGCGCGCAACAACTCATTGTCCGCCAGCCAACGACAGGCGGTGGTCGAGCAGGGCCTTGAGGACGCGCTGGAGCGCTTGGCGCGGGACTTCGGAACGGACCGCACAGGGTGGCGATACGGAAGGATTCACGACAGTGAGTTGCGCCACATCATGGCATCGGCGTTCGATCTGCCCACGGTCGAGCGACCGGGCGGTTCGGGGACCGTCAACGCCACGGGAGCCAACTTCCGCAGGATCATCGACCTGGCCGATCTGGACCGCTCCGTGGCCAGCAATTCGCCGGGGCAGTCAGCGCAGCCGGGCAGCCCCTATTACGACAACCTGGTCGAGAATCTCGGGAACGGGGAGTACTTTCCGCTCGTCTTCACGCGTGAGGCCGTCGAAGAACTCGCGGTTCATCGCCTGACGCTCAATCCAGCGGGCAGCTGAGCGCTGCCCAGCCCCGAGATCAGCCCAATGACTCCTGACGATTCCGCTGCAAACTGGAGCCGGCGCCGTGTGCTGGCCTCGCTGCTGGGCGTAGGCGCCGTCGCCCCCTTCGTGCGCGGGAGCCGCGACGTCACCGGTGACTCGGTGGTGCTGCGCTACACCGCGCACATTCCCAACTCTCACGGACTCTACGGGAAAGTCTTCCTGCCCTGGGAGGAGCTCGTCACCGAGCGCACGGGCGGACGAATCCGCTGGGAGCACTTCGTCGACAAGCTGCTGCACGGTCCCCTCGACGGATTCAAGGCTGTCGCCACGGGCGTCACCGACTACACACACGCTTATGCCACCTATCAGCCGGGAAGCTTTCACCTCACGCACGGGCTCCAGTTGCCCTTCCTCTTCCCGAGCCCTGGCGTCGCGGCGCTGGTCTCGGAAGAGCTCTATCCCGAGTACCTGAAGGACGAGTACGAGCGCATGGGCGTGTACCTCGCTCACTGTGACTCGACGAGCGCATACGACATCATTTCCAAGACGCCCATTCGCTCGCCCTCGGACATTCGCGGGCTGAAGGTGCGCGCGACCGGCGGGCTCACGGCGGCAATCATCCGCCAGGTCGGCGCGGTGCCCGTAGTCATGGCGGCGGCCGAGACCTACACGGCGTTCCAGAGAGGCATTCTCGACGCGGTGGCGTTGGGTGGTCCCGACATGGCCGCGTATCGACTGCACGAGACCGGGAACTACTTCACCCGCGTCGGCCTGACGCACACGGTGCTCCAGTACTGCTTGAGTCCGCGTACCTTCGACGGTCTGCCGGAAGACCTGCGCGTGGAGCTCTACAATCTCTTCCGCCTGCGCGGGCAGGTAGCCCACCGCAACTACTACGGCGGGGAGGCCCTGGACCGCTCGATCGAGACGCTCGTTGCAGGAGGCGTGGAGATCATCGAGCTCACCCCGGACGAGCAACAGGAGTGGGTCGACGCGATCCTGCCCCTGGAGCGGCGCTTCATCGAAGAGAACGAGGCACGAGGGCTTCCGGCCGGAGACTTCGTTCGCGAAGCGAGACAACGCGCGGCGGTCTACGACGGTTGGACCGACCAGCAGCTCTGGGACCACATTTTGGAGCGCCCGGTGCAAGGCATCATCGCGCTTTGAACGTGATGGCCTGGCTCGACCTCGCGACCGAGCGCGTCGATCGCTGGTCCGAGAGGCTCGCATACGAGCTGTTCCGATTCGGCATCTACGTGACCCTGCCGGCGCTCGTCGTGTTGGTCACCTCGGATGTCTTCCTGCGCTACCTGTTCAACGCTCCGCTCGAATGGGGCCGCGACGTGAACGGGCTCCTGCTTCTGATGACGATCTTCTCCGCGCTCCCCCATGCTTGGGACCGCGGGTATCACATCCGCATGGAGGTCCTGTACACGCGCCTCTCGGGGAACCGGCGCAAGGGCGCGGACGTGGTTGCAGCCGTCGCTGGCATCATCGTCTTCGGGCTGATGGCCGTGCAGGGCGCTCGCTTCGTGCCCTTCATGATCGGGACCGGGGAGACGGGTGAGGACCTCAGAATGCAGATCTGGCCCTTCATGGCGTTCCTGTCGTTCTGCTCGTGCGTGCTGGTGGCGAGGCTTTTCTCGAACCCCGCCGGCGTCGAGGACAGCCTGGAGCATCTAGTGCACGGGAAGAGCGAAGAAGACGGAGACCAAGCGTGAGCCTCACGCTCGTGGGCCTCATCGGCATCGCCGCAATGTTCGTGCTGCTGATGTCGGGCGTGCCCATCGCGTTCTCGATGGCGCTTACGGGAGCCGTCGGCATCTGGATTCTGGAGGGGCCGGGCCCCGCGCTCGCGCACACGCTGCTCATTCCGTGGGACGAGGGGCGCAGCTTCGTCTTCGTCACCATTCCACTCTTCGTGCTGATGGGCCAACTGGTCTTCCACACCGGGCTGGCCTCGGACCTCTACGACGGCGTGCGTACGTGGATCGGCAGAGTGCCGGGCGGTATGGCGATCACGTCCGTGGTGGCCTGCGCCGGGTTCGGCGCCGTCACGGGCTCGAGCATCGCGACGGTGGCCACGATGGGCGCGATCGTCATGCCCGAGATGCGCCGGTACAAGTACCACCCGCGCCTGGCCACGGGCGCGCTGGCCGCTTCGGGCACATTAGGCATTCTCATCCCCCCCAGCCTCATCTTCATCTTCTACGGGGTAATGACCGAGACGTCGATCGGAGCGCTGTTCATCGCGGGCATCCTCCCGGGCATTCTGACCGCCGCGATGTTTTCGGCCATCATCCTGGTTCGTTGCATCATCACGCCATCCCTGGGCCCTCCCGGGCCGTCGTCGACGTGGAGGGAACGCTGGACATCCACCGTGGGCCTCTTGCCCATCATGGGGCTATTCCTGCTGGTGATCGGTGGAATCTATGGGGGCATCTTCACGCCTACGGAGGCGGCGGGCGTGGGGTGTGCGGGCGTATTGGTGACCGCGGCGGCGAGGCGCAGGCTGACCAGGCTGGCGATGAGCAAGGCGCTCGAGGAGACGGCTCTGATCAGCGCGATGATCTTCGCGATCATCGTCGGCGGCTATCTGGTGGCCCGTTTCCTGGCGATCACGGGAATCACCGAGGACATGGTGGCCATCCTGGTCGCGATGGAGCTGGGCAGGGTGGGCTTCCTCGTGCTGCTGGTTCTGCTCTACCTGGTGCTGGGAGCGATGTTGGATGTGTTCGGCATGCTGGTCTTGACCATCCCCTTCCTGATGCCCGTCGTGGGCGAGCTCGGGATCAGCCCGATCTGGTTCGGCGTCTTCGTGGTGGTGATGGCCGAGCTCGCGCTAGTGACGCCGCCGGTGGGCGCGAACGTCTTCGTGATGCGCAGGACCGCGCCCGAGGTGCCCATGGGTGAGATCTTCATGGGCGTGTTGCCTTTCGTGCTCGGCGAGATGGTCGTGATCGCGTTGCTGATCGCTTTCCCTGAAATCGCGCTGTGGCTGCCTGGAAAGATGCAGTAGGGGAAGTCACGGCTTCGCGTCGAGTCCGATGCGGCGCCCCACCTGCGAAGGCATGGGCAGCGTCTCATGCTCGCTCAGCACCTGGGCCAGCCGAGCCAGCACATCCTCAGCCATCGGCGCCGACCGACGGGTCTCGAGGTTCACGTGCAGCGACATGAGCTCGTTGGTCGCGGCCAGGAAGCCTCCCGTCGCATGGTGCATCTCGTGGAAGTAGTGGATGCGCTTGGCATCGTACGCGATCAGTCTCGTGGTGAAGCGCAACGGATCGGCCTCCTTCACCTCGCGCAGATAGTTGACGTGCGACTCGAGCGTGAACGTGGTGGCACCAGATCTGTCCCGTTCGGCCGGGGTCAGTCCGATGTGGTCGAGCCACGCGTCCGTGGCCAAGTCGAAGGCCACGACGTAGTAGCCCATGTTGAGGTGGCCGTTCGCGTCGATCCACTCGGGACGCACGACCTCGCGAAGGGCTTCGAAGGGGGTTGGGGTCATGCGCTCGCTGAGCCTATGAGACGGGGATGGGGTGAGAGTCGGCACGCACCAGTGTATGCTTCGGCGTCGGTCAAGCACATTGAGCACGGAGACTTCGAAATCGGGGGACGCATGTGACGTTGGAAATCGGCTTCGTACTGCTGCTGACGATCGTTGCGGTGGTGCTGTTCGTCACCGAGAAGTTCTCTACCGACATCGTGGCCATCCTCGTGATGGTCGTGCTTCTCGTCTCTCGCGTGTTAACGCCGGCCGAGGGGTTGGCCGGCTTCGCCAACACCGCGACGATCACGGTCGGCGCGATGTTCGTGCTCAGCGCCGGAATGTTCCGCAGCGGGGCCGTGAACTTCGTAGGCAGAGGGCTCGGGAGACTAGCCCGGCACAGCTCTGGGCTGATGCTCTTCGTCCTGATGGTCGGTGTCGGCGTGTTGTCGTCGTTCCTGAACAATACGGCCGCGGTGGCGATCCTGATCCCCGTCGTCATCGTCGTCGCGCGCAGAGCGGATACGAGCCCGTCGAAATTGCTGATGCCGCTCTCGTTCGCTTCGATGTTCGGCGGCATGTGCACGGTTCTGGGCACGTCCACCAACATCTTGGCCAGCGCCATATCGGAGCAAGCGGGGCTCGGGGCTTTTGGCATGTTCGAGTTCACCAAACTGGGCGTGATTTTTTTCGCCGTCGGAGTCACCTACATGATGACGGTGGGCCGAAAGCTCGTTCCCGACCACCGCGGGAGAGGGGATCTGACGACGAGCTTCGGTCTGGGCGACTACCTGACTGACCTCATCCTGCAAGCCGACTCGAAGTCGGTGGGCAAGGCTCTAGAATCGGCGCCGCTGGTGAAAGACCTCGGCATCGAAGTTCTGCAAATCCGACGCGGCGAAGACACTCTGCGGCCGACCCCCGAAACCGTCCTTTGCGAAAACGACGTTCTTCGCATCCAGGGGAATCTGCGCACCATCAACGAGCTGAAGGACCGCGCCGGAGTCGCCTTCGGAATGAGCGTGAAATGGCGTGACGAGGACCTCCAGTCCACCGATACCAGGCTCGTCGAGGCCGTCGTGGGGCCCAGCTCACCGCTCGCCGGCAAGTCCCTCGCGGAGTCACGCCTGCGAGAGAACTTCGGTGCCTCGGTGCTAGCGGTCCGGCAGCACGGAACGCTCAGACACAGCGAGTTCGAGAACATCACTCTCATGCCGGGTGACGCCCTGCTCATCGACGTGCCCAACGACCAGATCGAGCATCTCACGGAGCAGCGCGTGTTCCTGGTGGTGTCCAGAGCCGGGATTCCGCGTTTCAACTGGCCCAAGGCTGCCAAGGCGCTGGCCATCGTGGTCTCGGTCGTCGTCGTGGCTGCGACCGGGCTACTGCCGATCGTGGCGGCCGCGGCCACAGGCGCGCTAGCGATGGTACTGAGCCGGTGCATCTCGACCGATGAGGCTTACGGGGCAATCGAGTGGAACGTGCTCTTCCTACTGGCGGGCATGCTTTCGCTGGGCGCCGCCATGGAAAAGACCGGCGCTTCGACGATGCTGGCGGAGGGAATGGTCAACGCGGTCGGTGGATTCGGGCCGATCGCGCTGCTTGCCGCGTTCTTCGGTGCCACCATGCTGCTGACCGAAGTGATGTCGAACAACGCGACCGTCGCGCTGCTGCTGCCCATCGCGATCACCACGGCGCATTCGATCGACGCGAACCCACGCACTTTCATGTTCGCGGTCGTGTTCGCCGCGTCGTCGAGTTTCATGACACCGGTTGGTTACCAGACCAACACGATGATCTATGGGCCCGGCCAGTACCGCTTCGTGGACTTCGTCCGTGTCGGCGCACCGCTCAATCTCATCTTCTGGATCTTGGGCGTGCTCTTGATTCCCTGGTTCTGGCCTCTTTAGGCTGGCGCGAAACCACCCTTGCCCTGAAGCCGTACCATTAACCGGGGCCGGTCTTCACTTCAGCAATAAAAACGACATGACGCTGTCGCAAGCGTTGGCTTGCTCATTGTTGCTTGCGATCTGCCTAGCCGGTCCGGTTCAGGCACAGGACGGCCACCGGATTTGGGGCGAAGTCCACCTGACCTCCGGCGACGTCCACGAAGGGTTCATCCGCTGGGACAGGAATGAGGACAGCTGGGTGGATATTCTGGACGGCTACAAGGACATCCCCGAGGAGAACTACTTCGCCTGGCTCGAGTCCATCGAGGAAGATGGACCGCCAACCCGCACGATCGACCTTCGCGGGTATCGGATTTCCTGGGATGAAGACGACCCCGATTTTCCGTCGAGGGCTGCTTCGGGTATTCGCTTCGGGCACATCGCGTCTCTTCGCGTCTTGGAGGAAGGCCGCGCCTAGCTGACGCTACGTTCAGGCGAGGTGGTGGAAATGGAGGGCGCGTCCACCGATCTGGGAAGGCGGATCCGCGAGCTGGTGGTGGATGTGCCCGGCGGGCGTGAAGTCGATCTCGAATGGGAGGATCTCGATCGGGTCGTGTTCTCGGCGGCACCTTCGGGAGCCCGAGCCTCCTCCGGCCGGCTCTACGGAACTGTCGAAGACTCCGAGGGCCGTCTCTTCACCGGATACGTTTCCTACGATTTGGACGAGATTCTCGAGGCAGACGTGCTGGACGGTAGAGACACGGAGACCGGTGACGACCTGGACATCCGGTTCAGCGAGATCACCTCGATTGCCCGTCTCGGTCGCGGAGCACAGGTCGTCTTGGTCGACGGGACCGTGTTGGACCTCAGAGGCTCGAACGACGTCGACCGCCGCAACCGAGGCATCCAGATCTCCGACCCCAACCTGGGCATGGTGGAGGTCGAGTGGCGCGACTTCGAGATTCTGCGCTTTCATGAGGCGGAGGGGGTGGTTGGCTACGACGCCTTCGATGGAGGTCACGTCTTGCGAGGCACCGTGGTCACGGAATCGGGTGAGCAGATCGAGGGCGAGATACGGTGGGACGCGGACGAGGCCGGGTCGTGGGAATTCCTGAACGGCCGCAATGAAGACGGCGTGGTCTTCACGATCGAGTTCGGCTTCCTGAGCCGGATCGAGCGAAGGGAAGCGTGGGGCTCCCTGGTGACGCTACTGGACGGACGCAGCTTCGAGTTGGAGGACTCCAACGATGTCGACTGGGACAACAAGGGCATCCTCATCGCTCCGACCGGTGGCACGGGCAGCCGAGTTGCTGGCCTTTGAGAGCTACCGTTGTCAACTCGGCTTTTTGCCAGGTCCATCGCAGCCTCTTTTAGGAGAGGTCGCCGTTCGTCCTAAGGAAGGAACCACCTACGTCAACGAGGTTTCTGGCCCTATCGTTCACGGAGGCTGACCCAGCCCTAGAACGTGATCTTCCTCCCCGGCTTCACGTATGTGTCGAACCACTCGATCATCTCGGCCAAAGTGTGCAGCACCGACTCACGCCCGCGGTAGCCGTGAGACTCGTTCGGCAGCATCACGAGCCGGACAGTCGCTCCGTGCCCCTTGAGCGCGTGGTACATGCGTTCGGACTGGATTGGGAACGTGCCGGAGTTGTTGTCGGCGGTGCCGTGGATCAACAGCAGCGGCTCGTTGATCTTGTCGGCGTTCATGAACGGTGACATCTCGAAGTAGAGCTCGGGTGCCTCCCAGAACGTGCGCTGCTCGCTCTGGAATCCGAACGGAGTGAGCGACCGGTTGTAGGCACCACTGCGGGCGATGCCTGCAGCGAACAGGTCCGAGTGCGCGAGCATATTGGCGGTCATGAAGGCGCCATAGCTGTGCCCACCGATGCCGATGCGATCCGCTTCGGAGACACCGAGATCCACGAGCAAGTCGACGGCCGCTTGGCCGCCGGCCACGAGCTGTTCGACGTAGGTGTCGTTCGCCTCGTCCCCCCCGACGATCGGGACGGCGGCACCGTCCAGTACGGCGTAGCCCTGCGTGAGGAAGAACAGGTGCGAGTAGCCGCTGATGCGTGTAAAGCGGTGGGGTGAGCCGCGCACCTGCCCCGCGAGGTCATCGGTTTGGTACTCGCGCGGGTATGCCCACACGATGGACGGAACCTTGTCACCCTCTTCGTACCCGGGCGGCAGATAGAGCGTAGCCGAGAGCTGCACGCCGTCCTCGCGAGCGTAGGTGATGAACCGCTTCTCGACCTCGCTGAGCTGCGGGTGCGGATTCATGAACGCCGTGATCTGGTCCCCGTTGCCACTGCGTGTTTCGCGAACGAAGTAGTTGGGAAAATCGGTTGTCGACTCGTAGCGCGTGAGAACCCTGCTGCCTTCATCGTCGAGCATCTCGATGATCACTTCGTACGACCCCGCGGCGGCCCGCCAAAGCCTCTCGGTCACCTTCGTGCGCGTGTTGAAGCGATCGAGGAAGGGCCTGTCCCCGTCGTCCGAGCCGCCCGGCCCGGACAGGAAGATCCAGTCACCGTCCTGGATCATGCGATAGTCGCCCTGTGCGTCGGGTGCCATCATGGGACTGCCGGGATCGTTGTAGCGATCCTCGGTATTCACCTCGAACATGAGCTCGGGCTCGAAGCCACCCGCCAAATCGATTCTCCACGTGCGCCGGGTGCGCGTGGGGCGCTCGGACTCCATCAGGAAGGCCATCGTCCCTTCGCCGCGTCGAAGGCCGGCATAGCGGAGCGTCGTGCGGGCAACTTCAGTGCCCGACCCCGCGAAGGGAGCTTCGAGCCGCATGAGCTTGTCCCGCTCCGGAGCGGGCGTCCGCGTATCGCCGCCATCGAGCGCTTCTACGTAGACGATGGCATGCCGCTCTCCGGCCAGCCAACTGAAGTTGCGGCGACCTGTTGGCACGCCGCCGATGGGCACGGTCTCCCGCAGCGGCACATCAGCGAGCGTGGCCACCACGTTCCCCCGCGCGTCCCAGACTTCGACATCCATGGGGAAAGAGCGATCGGTGACCAGGTAGCTGAAGGGCTTCTTCCTGCGCTCGGCGAGGAAGTAGTCTCCGCTGGGCGACGCCACGAGTCCTGCGTAGTTGCCTGAGACCCCGATCGGAACAGTGGTACCGGTCTGTGCGTCCACCAGAATCGGCTGCGATGCCATGAAGTAGTCGTAAAGATCGACGTCATGCTGGTCTTTGAGCAGGTCCTGATACGTGCGAACCACAGAGACGACGCCCAGGTTCTGTTGCATCACCGGAGCCGCCGGCACCGCGGGCTTCTCGGGCACAGCGCCGCGCCCGTCGATCACTTGATGACAGAGCAAGTGCTCGGAGTCGGGCATCCACTGACAAGCGCCTCCGCGAGCCGTGTTGACGACCAGGCCAGGGATCTGCTCGGCCGTGGCGGCCTGGACATCCCCGATCCAGAGCTCGATACCGGTGTCGTTGTCTCTGGTGACGAAGAAGCGCGCGCCGTCGGGAGAGAAGCCAGGGGAGCCCCAGCCGTCCTCATGCGGGAGGTCGATCGTGCGCTCGCTGCCGTCAGACACCCGCATCACCGAGAAGCCCGTGACCAGACTAGGGCTGAAGCGCGCGTTGGTCGCCGGATTGATGCGCCGGCCACCGATGCGCAGCATCGGCTGGGACATGTCGGCCAGCGACGGCATGCTCTTGCGGTGCGTGAGGATCAGCCACTCGTTGTCGGGGCTCACGCTCACGGATGGGGCGTTGGGTGTGTCGAGGATCTCGACGACCTCGGACGGCGGCAGCCGGTACCCATCTTGCGCATCCAGAGGAGCGGCGACGGACGACACGAACAAAAGGCACAAGAACACACGACAACGGCTCATGGTATCCCCCGGGTACGAACATCTGTGGCCGGCGCCAACGTCTTGTTGCTGGGCCGAATGGACATGATCGAGCACCGATCCTCGGGGGGCAATGCCTGGGCAGAACCCATGACATGATCGGCCCCGTCGATCCCCGCGAAGAGGGACCACACGCGATGCTATATTGTATTCCTTGAAATCGCCCCCGGTCACCGACTCACGAGCGCCGTCATCGCATGAACCCCCCACCTGTCGATCAGCATCCCGTCCCCACGGCCGAAGAGATTCTCGAGATCCTCAAGCGCATCGATCTCTTCGAAATGCTGTCCGACGAGGAGCTCGAGCGTGTGATCGACACAGGGGAGCTACGTAGGTTCGAACAGGGTGAGTCCCTGAGCCTCGAGATCAGGCTGAGCATCTCGTCCCTTCCCTCAGGATCCAGACCTGCGATCGGCTCGTCCAGGAAGATCAGTTCCGGATCATGCACGATGGCCTGGGCGAGCAGCGCCCGCTGCCGCATGCCGGTCGAGAAGTCCCCTAGGTGCCGAAAGCGCTCCTCATGGAGACCGACTAGGGTGGGCACGTCCGACGCCCTCTGCTTCGCGGCTTTGGGTGGGATGCCGGCCAGCTCCGCGGCGTAGATCATGAAGTCCGCCGCCGTCTGGTCGGAGGGCAACCCACCACGCTCCGGCATGTAACCGACACGAGCCCGCATGGCGATCGTGTCCTCGGTGACCGAGAGGCCAAGCACGGAGGCCTCGCCCTGAGACGGCCGCAGAATCCCCAAGAGCACTTTGATCAGTGTGCTTTTGCCCCGCGCCGTTCGCGCCTACCAGCCCGATACTGCCGTGCGGTATCGTGCCCTGTAGGTCCGTGAGCGCGACGACATCGCCATAAGAATGGCTGAGGCCCGCGAGCTCGATGAGGGGTGGGGACATGGCGGACGTGGGGGGTGGTCGTCGATCAAGACCCATACGGATACGCGACGACTCGCTCTACGCCAAGTTCGTCACGCGCGATGCCGGCGAGCAGCGACCTCCCCAGGGGACCGAACGGCCCCGGCGCCAATGCCGGGGCCGTTCCCATATTACATCGAGTCGGGACGAGCCCTACCCAGCAGCGGCTTCCTGCGTCGCTGGAAGTACCGCCGACTTGACCGTGCGAATGATCACCGCCGCGACCTTGTACGGATCAGCGTCCGAGGCCGGCCGACGATCCTCCAGGTATCCCTTCCAGCCGTTGTTGACCGTGCCAATCGGAATCCGTATCGACGCGCCACGATCCGAAATGGCGTAGCTGAACTTGTCGATCGCTTGAGTTTCGTGCAGTCCGGTCAGACGAAGGTGGTTCTGCGAGCCATACACGTCGATGTGGGCCTTGATGACCTCGGGCGACGCACCGAAAGCCTCGCAGATCGCCTCGAACGTCGCCTGATCGCCGCATTCGCGCAGCGTGGTGTTCGAGAAGTTGCAGTGCATTCCGGAGCCGTTCCAATCGCCCTCGAGCGGCTTGCAATGCCAGTTCACCGAAGCTCCGTACTTCTCGGCCGTCCGCTCCAGCAGATAGCGCGCGATCCACGTCTCGTCGCCAGCGGCCCCCGCGCCCTTCGCGAAACTCTGGAACTCCCACTGCCCCGAGGCCACTTCGGCGTTGATGCCTTCGATGTTGAGGCCCGCTTCGAGGCAGAGGTCGAGGTGCTCCTCGACGATCTCGCGTCCAAAGGTGTTCGCGGCTCCCACGGAGCAGTAATACGGGCCCTGAGGTCCGGGAAAGCCACCTGCCGGGAATCCAAGCGGGAGATCAGTGTCCGGATCCCACAGGAAGTACTCCTGCTCGAAGCCGAACCAGAAATCGTTGTCGTCATCCTCGATCGTCGCCCGGCCGTTCGATTCGTGCGCGGTCCCGTCGGCGTTCAGCACTTCGGCCATCACCAGAAACGCGTTGAGCCGCCCCGGGTCGGGGAAGATCGCGACGGGCTTCAGCAAACAATCCGACGAGCCACCGGGGGCTTGCTGTGTCGAGCTTCCGTCGAACGCCCACATGGGGCAGTCCTCGAGGCTACCGCTGAAGTCAGCCAGAACTTTGGTTTTGCCACGCAGGCTCTGAGTCGGATGATTCCCGTCCAGCCAGATGTACTCCAGTTTCGATTTTGCCATGGTCCTGTGGGGTTATGGGGTAAAAAGATTCCTTGAGTGTCTATTTCACGAACAGCATTTCCTGATAGGTCGGGAGCGGCCACAAATCAGACGGAATCATGCGTTCCAGCATATCGCAGATTACGCGCACAGCGTCCATCGCGGGGACCACACTGTCGTGCACATGCAGCGCCTTGGAGCGAACTTCGTCGCCCCCCAGTTCGGCGTTTCGCTTGTCCAGCTTTGCGAGCTTCTTGGTGAGTTCGTCGATGGTCTCGGAAAGCTTCTTTGCCTCGCCCGCGAGCCCGTCCATGGTCGTGCCCAACTCCGATATCCCCGCGAGCGCGCTCGTCAGCGTATTTAGGTAGCGCACTGCCGCAGGAAGGATGATCGTCCGTGCCATTTGTGCGGCGGTCTCACCCTCAATGTTCACGGATATGAAGTATTGCTCGACCTTCACCTCGACTCGGGACTCCAACTCATCGTTCGAAAGCACGTGGTAGTTGTCAAAGAGATCGAGGTTCTTGCGATTGGTGAGCGTCGGCAGCGCGTCCATCGTGGTGCGCATGTTGAGCAACCCGCGCCGTTCCGCCTCCTCTTCCCACTCTTTCGAGTAGCCATCTCCGTTGAAGATGATGCGCTTGAACTGAGGGATCTCTTTGCCGAGAAGCGCGCGCAGTGCGTCGTCGAGGCTCGCGCCCCGCTCGGTGGCCGCCGCAAGCTCATCCGCCATCTCGCTCACGGACTCCGCAACGATCGTGTTGAGCACCATGCCCGGCGTCGACACACTCTGAGAGGCGCCCAAAGCCCGGAACTCGAACTTGTTGCCCGTGAACGCAAAGGGCGAAGTCCGATTTCGGTCACCGAAGTGCTTCGGGAGCGTGGGCAGGCGCTTCGCGCCCAAGCCCAACAGTCCAGCGTGCGCCACGCCCGTCGCGGTTCCCGTACTTTCGATCTGCTCCAGAATGTCCGTGAGCTGGTCTCCCAGGAACACGGAGATGACGGAGGGAGGCGCCTCGTTCGCGCCCAACCGATGGTCGTTTCCCGCGTAGGCAACTGATGCGCGCAGCGCATCCTGGTGACGGTCGACCGCTCTCAGCACCGCCGAGCAGAAGAAGAGAAACACTTCGTTGTCGTGCGGCGTGTCTCCAGGGTCGAGCAGATTGCGGTCGCTGGTGCCGAACGACCAGTTCAGATGCTTTCCGCTTCCGTTTACGCCGGCGAACGGCTTCTCATGAAGCAGGCATACGAGCCCGTGGTGCGGAGCTGTACGGCGCAGAGCCAGCATCAGCAACTGCTGATGATCCGCGGCGACGTTCATGTGCTCGTGCACGCAGGTCATCTCGTACTGTCCGGGCGCGACTTCGTTGTGGCGCGTCTTGATCGGTACCCCCAACCGGAACATCGCCAGCTCGACTTCGTTCATGTATGCGAGCACACGTTCTGGGATCGAGCCGAAGTAGTGATCGTCCAGCTCCTGGCCACGTGCGGGCTTGGCTCCAAAAAGCGTTCGGCCACACGTGCGCAGGTCGGGTCTCTTGTAGTAGAGCTCCTCGTCGATAAGGAAGAACTCCTGCTCGGATCCGATCGCCGGCACAACCCGGCTGGTCTCGATGCCGAACAAGGCGAGCGCCTTACGCGCGGCCTCATCCAACGCGTCGATGGAGCGTAGCAGAGGGACCTTCTTGTCGAGACTGTGACCCTTCCAGGAGCTGAAGGCCGTGGGGATCGACAGGAAGCAGCCGGTGGCACTCTCGACCAAGAACGCGGGCGACGTGGGATCCCACCCCGTGTAACCACGCGCCTCGAAGGTCGCGCGCAACCCGCCCGACGGAAACGAAGACGCGTCCGGCTCGCCCTGAACGAGCTCCTTGCCGGTGAAGTGGGCGATCGCGTGCCCTTCCGCGTCGAACGTCATGAAGGAGTCGTGCTTCTCCGCCGTCTGACCCGTCAGCGGCTGAAACCAGTGCGTGTAGTGCGTAGCTCCGCGCGCCATAGCCCAGTCCTTCATGGCCGCCGCGACCGCGTCAGCGACCAAGGGCTCGAGCGGAGAGCCGTTCTCGACAGTGTCCATCAGCTTCGCGAAGACACTCTTGGACAGGCTCTGCTGCATCTGCGAGACCCCGAACACGTTCTCGCCGAAGACCTTCGTCAGGTCGAAGTGCGCAGGAGTGCCGCCAGGCGTCGCGCGCGCCGATGCGGCGGCCGAGGCGTCATCCAAGCGCAATCTGGGTCGTGTCATTTTCGAGCGTGTTGGTCCCCAAGGCGCGCCGAGCAAGCTACGATGCCTGTTCACCGCCGCAGCAGAATGGAAGAATCTATGCGACAAACGGTCCACGTACACTCGATATTAACATGATTGTGATTACCTTAATTATTATCTTGTTCATGGAGTGTATGCAGGTCGATGTACGGTGCGATCCCATTAGCGGACGTTCAGCACGAAGATGCGGGACTCAGCCACGTCTTGCGGGGGCCGGGCCCCTACCTGGTTGCGGCCTTCGGACGGCCGTTTTCTGCCGCTAGCGCACGGATTCTCGACGCTCTCACCGCCGCCGAAACGAGCTGCGGCATCAACTCCTCAGCCCCGATCTACCTGAAAGGGGGCCATGCGCCCGCTCGGGTGCTGCGCCAACGACTAGCCGCCGAACTATCTCGTCGAGATCGGCCCGTCGACTCGGATGTGGAGTGGTCCACGCTCTTGCGCGTAGCCGCGAGCGTACCGGCACTCGCGGTCGTCTTGCACGACGCTCACCTGATCGCCGAAGCCGACCGGCGCTTCGTGCGAGACCTCGCGCAGGCTTGGCGCTCGACGCTGTCCGAAGGTGGGGTGCCGCGATGGGTCCTCGTCTCGGACGACCGTCGCTTCCTCGCGGACGTATTTGGTACCGACTCTCCCTTTCACGACCCGCTGGCCGCGCTGACCGACCGCGGCGCCGAGACCGCGCAGGCGGCTGAGCTCGGAGCGCTGACATATGAGTCGCTCGCCCGAGCATGTCCTGAGTGGTCTGCCCAGGACGTGATCCGCGGCTACGCGATCTTCGGCGGCCTGCCGGAAGTTCTGGGAATGCTGCAAAGCAAGCGCAGCTTGGCGAGCAACGTTTCACGCGTGCTCCTGGGCCCCTCTGGTCCCCTGCTGGACGCACTCCCCGCTGCAATCTCCGCACGATTCCAGAAGACGGCTCGGTATGGAGCTCTGCTCTCGGCACTAGCCTCAGGGGCCGAGACCTGGCAAGAAGTCGCCGGCGCCGAGCCGGAGTTCGGCTCCGGGAGCGCGCTGGGTGCCTACATGAAGCGATTGCAAGAACGGGGGCTGGTGGACGTGCACGACTCGCTCGACGCCCCAGCCGGCGCGCGGCGGAAACGGTACTCGCTGTCCGATCCGTTCCACGCATTCTGGTTCCGGTTCGTCGCGCCGCTAGCGGACCGAATCGGCGCCGGTCAAATGCAGCCGATGGACGCCTGGAATAGGCACATCGCACCCGGCCTAGACCCTTATGTGAGCAGCCAGCTCCCCCGCATGGCTCGACAATACCTCGAGCGGCGAGGCGCCGACCGCCTGGGCTCGGGAGCGCGCGTGGTCGGAGGGCTCTGGGGCGCGGGCTACGACTTCGACCCAGCGGCGACGCTGAACGACGGAAGCGTCGTCTACGCCCACTGCACCTGGCAGGCCAGCCGCGTCGGGGAGGAAGCACTTCTCCGTGCGCGAGCCGAAGTGCGTGAGACCCGGTACGGATTCGGAAGGGAGCGTCGAGCGATCATGCTCTTCATGAAGCAACCCCCCACGCCAGACCTCGAGCACATGACCCTGAGGGATCCCAATGTCGAGTGGATCGATGCTGAGCGCCTCGTAGCGGGCGCACGCGAGTCGCCACATCTTGCTCGCTCGAGCGAGTCCGCTCGTTGACCCCAGGGTTCGAGGTTCCGATGAGCAACGAGGAGTTAGCCGCGCTGATCCAGCGCGCCCAAGAGCATGGATTTTCTCGCCGCCAGCTGCTCAAGCTGTTCGCCGCGGGAGGCGTCGGAGCTCTGCTCGCCGCGTGCGAGCGTCCGCCGGGCCCGGATGCCGCCACTCTGTCGGTCGAGTTGCCGTGGGTGAAGGACCTCGGACCGTTCGTGCAGCACCCCACGAATCTGGAGACGCGCCTCGAGCTCCTGGACGGAGTCATCACACCGAACGAGCTGTTCTTCGTCCGGAACCACGCCCCGACGCCACGTCTGGACGCATCGCAGTACGTCGTGCGCATCACCGGCGATGCGGTCGAACGGGAGGTCGAGCTCACGCTCGCCGAGCTGGAGAGGCTTCCGTCGGAGTCGGTCGTCGCCTACCTGGAGTGCGCCGGAAACTGGCGGGGTTTTTGGCTCACGGAGACCGGCCGCGTAGCGAGTGGCGGTCAGTGGGCTCGGGGCGGGGTCGGCTGCGCGGAGTGGTCGGGTCCGACCCTCGCCTCGGTACTCGCACTCGCGGGTGTGCGTGACACGGCGGTCGATGTCGACGTGATCGGCCTGGATGACGGCGCATTCAGTCGTGCGATGCCCATCGACCGCGCCCTCGACCCGACGACGCTGGTCGCGACAAGGATGAACGGCGAGCCACTTCCCGCCGATCACGGATACCCCGCACGCACCGTGGTTCCGGGCTGGGTCGGTAGCACGAGCGTGAAGTGGATCGGTGAGATCCGCGTGACTTCCGAGAAAGTGTGGTCCAAGAACAACACGACGTCCTACGTGCTCATCGGAGACGATTGGCCCGCGGCCGAGTACGCACCAGCCGATGGAGGCCCCATCACGACCGGGGTGGTCAAGAGCGCCTTGGCTTTGCCGCGACCGGCTCGACTCGACACGGGGTCGCACACGCTCTTTGGATTCGCCTATTCGCCGCAGGGGCCCGTGACCCGCGTGCAGTGGAGCGCGGACGGCGGCGGCTCTTGGCAAGAAGCGCGCATCCTCGACCCCGTGCTCCCCCACGCTTGGCAGCGCTTCGCGTTCGAGTGGGACGCCCAGCAGGGTAGACACACGCTGCTGACCCGGGCAACCGATACCGGCGGCAACGTGCAGCCAGAAGAGGCGCGGTTCAACGAAAAGGGGTATCTGCTGAACATCGTGCTTCCCCACGAGGTCGTGGTCTCCTGATCCAAGGGCGGTTCGGCGGTCTCAGGTGGCCCTGGGTGGCTGGTGGAGCCTTAATGGCAGCGGGACTCGGGGCGTTCGTGATGTTCATGCCCGGCCGGGACGATACGGCCGACTCCGAGCTCGTGTACCAGGCCCGTTGTGCTTATTGCCACGACTTGGACGGGACGATCGGTGTGAAGCTCGACGAGCGGGTGATCCGCTCCTACGGCTCTGCCCGTCGTCTCTTCAACTACCTGAGAATCGCGATGCCATACGATACCCCGCGCACGATGACGGACTCAGACATCTGGCTGACCACAGGATACCTGCTCAGGTCGCGCGACATCGTGCCTCCGGGAACTCAGGTGCACGAAGGCACCGCCGATGAGATCACGTTCCAGCCGTAGTCGCCGGGCGACTGACTCCGAGCGCCTCGTACGCTACCCGGTGGGCGCCTCAGGCCGCACGGCTAGGATGGGCGACTAACGCTCGGCGGCCAACGCTGCGCCGCTAACGCGCGGCGAAGTTGAAGTCGGCGGGCCCGCGCCGCCGAACCAGGATCACGACCTCGTTGCCCGGCGGCACGTCCCAGGAGTGATTCATCCGGGCCGGAATCACGATGTAGCTCCCGGGAGAGAGCGAGTGGCTGTTCTCACCGAGCACGATCGTCACCGCGCCGCTCAGGACCGCGACGTACTCGGCATGGGTGTGCCAATGAAGATCGAAGTGCGATCCAGCGGGGAATCTGGCGAAGTACGTCGGGCCGCCATTCTCGGGATCGATACCGAGTGGCGCCGACTGGACCCCCTGTGGGAACCCGTCCCGCGTGCCTGGCTGACCCCAATCTGCGTCTTCGAAGTTGACTACGAGCGCCTGCTCCTGTTGCTGCTCGGACGCTTGCGATCGAACCTCACTCGGCAAGACCGTCAGGGAGAGCGCGCCCCAGAGCGTGGCGCAGCACATCCGTTTCACAACGTGGTTCGGATTCATGTCACTTCCTTTGCGGTGACGTCAATGCATCCGTATTGATGCTAATACCTATGCTGACAGCCGCCTCGGGCGTGTTCGAAGGGCCTCACTCGACCACATCGACCCGCACGTAGCCGTTGGTCCAGCAACAGTGAAATTCGAATCCGTAGGTGGGATTCCGCCTCGATTCCAGATCGTTGATCGCCTGAAGGCGGACGATGTAGCTACCCGGTTGGCTGAAGATCGCGAGGGTCGTCGCCAGTCCCTCGGCTACGTCCAGCCGCATCTCGGGCTCGTTGAACACGACCTCGCCGGGACCCTGATGTTTGGTCCACTGCAGCCAGGTCCCAGGCTCCGCGTGTAGAATCCACGCGTTCAGCGGGAGAGGCTCATTCGCCCGCACGGTGAGAGGGCCCAGCCATACGCCCCTGCGCCCCTGCGCCGCCGGCGCATCCTCCTCGAGTCTCAGAAACGGTGCGATCGCGCCGCGGCCTGACGACGTCGGCTCCTCCAGGATGTACTCAGCGCGAAGAGCACCCGGCACCGCCAACTCGTCTCCCTGGCTCGTGAGCGTCCAGGTGATGTCCCCGCTGCCGAAGTCGTCCGGCACGGTCACAGAGAAGACGCACCAGTGGTGTCGGTACTTGGAGGTGAGCGACGGATCCGGGACGGGATCGAAGTGGGTGGGTTGCAAACCGTCATACTCGGACGGCTCGATACGATTCTGTGGCCCGAGAGGAATGTCGAGCGACTGCTCGGTGTTCAGATTGAAATAGCCGAAGCACAGCGTGTAGCTGCCGTCGGAGTTCTCGAACCAGCCGTCGAAGACGGGGATCACATTCTGGCCGCTGGGGCGCAGCGGATCCTGGCTCAGCGGGCTCTGGCCACGCCTAGCCTGCGCAGCCAGCGGAGAGTACGCCGCCAGACCCACGACGCAGCCCGCGAAGAAGAGAGGTCCCGCAAGGCGCGGACGCTTCACCGCCATTGTCTTGTCAGCGGTCGTCGCGTGCCGCCATCCGGTTCCGCTCAGCGGATAGCCTCTTGAACTGCTCCTCGGTGAGATAGGTCATGCCCAGCCAGACATGAGACATCTCATCGACGCCGCGTTGGCCGAATACGACCCATTGCCGCGGATCGGGGTTGACCGGGTTGTCCGCCGTGTTGTCCCAGAGCGTCGTGATGAGCAGAACGGTGCCCGTGGGCAGCAGTGGCGCCTTGTCGTCTTCGAATTCGTACGAGATCTGCCAGAAGTGGTTGTATTTGTCGACCTTGGCCAGCATTTTCCGCCGACCATCCGGATAGATCGCCTCAACCGACTGCTCTCTTCCCCGCATGTGCATGTGAGGGCGGAAGCTCTGGATGAGCGCGGGCCGCTTCAGAACGTGCGTGCCCTGCTGCACTTTGATCGAATGTGGAGGAATGGCGATATCCCCGGCCCAGGGCATGTCGCCACCCCGGTCGGCGGTGAAGCGCTGCTCCCCGATGGTCTCGTACTCTGGCACATAACCCTTCGGATGCAGCCACACCGCGGCCGTACTGCGCTCGTCCACCACTTCCTCATCGATCGGGAAGTAGTGCAGGTTCCAGTTCAGTGAGCCCGAGGGCTGGATCAGCATCCCGGTGTTGTCCGGAAAGAGATCACCGCCCTTGCCGATACCTTGCCGGCCCAGCGGCCGAGATACTCGTCGTCCCTCCTGCTGCCAGCCGAGCGTGACGTGCCCGTGGTGTAGGACTCTCACGCCCAGCGGGTAAGAGCCCTTCAGCTCCGTCGCCTTCACATAGCGCGGTTCGTCGATGACGCCCTCGAACGGCGTGGTCTGGACCCACCACTGGTCCTGATCATTGGCCGGGACGGTCAAGGGTGGAGCCTCGATCACGAAGTCGGGCGGACCGAGCTCCTTGGCTAGCTGCCACTCGCTACCGTCGGGTAGCTCCGGCAAGCTCGGCAGCTTTGCAGGATCACCTTCGGGTGCACCCGCGTCGACCCAACGCACGATGGCATTGATCTCGGAATCGGACAGGGAGATATCGTTCTTGTACGCCTGAATCCCGATGGTCTGGTCCAGGTGCCAAGGGGGCATCGCCCGCGATTGTACCTTTCGCTTGATGCGTGGCGCCCACCGCCGTGCGTCGTCGTAGCTCAGCAGAGGCATCGGCCCGATGCCATTCGGCTGATGGCAGGTAGCGCAACTCTCGTAGAGAATGGGAGCGACGTGCTCGGCGAACGTCGGGCTCGCTTCCGGCGGTGTCTGCGCTTCCACAGCCGATGCGTTCCAGGAGCCGAGCAAGAAAAGCAGCGTCAGAGCGCCCACCGCTAGACCCCGCGATGCCCGAACTGGGATTCGGCTCTTCATGATCACTTGCTCCTGACTCTGGTGGGCAGATACGTCCGCTTCAACCTGTGAGCGGTATCGCCCCTGCGCAACGAAATGTCGAGTTGGCCCCTACCCGCCTGCACCGCCCGACGGGCCGGGGGGCGGCCCTGCCCGGCGTTCGTACTGCAGGTCGAACTCGACGCTCTGCACGCCGGGGATCGCTCGCACGACGGCGCCGAGGCTCTGCTGAACCGTCCCGAAGCCGCCGGGAGTGCGGCGACCCCCGCACTCTTCGCAGACGACCGAGCCGGTCACGGTCACGACCCCATCGATGACCACGACGGTGATCGCGTCAGCCGGTACGTCCGATGCACGCGCGATGGCCGCCTCCACCCTCTCCTGCAACACGTCGTCCGGCGGAATCTCGGGGCCGTCGGAGGCACACCCGCCTAGTGCGGTCGCGGCAAGCAAGCAGAACGCGAGCGACAGATGGACTCCGGCCCCGCTTCTGACCGCGCGACGAGCCGAGGCCGGATACTCCACGCGCCCTCCGCGACGCCGGAACGCGTCGATGCGCGCCTCGACCGCCCCCCGGAATGCTCCGGCTACGAGCCAGTCGCGGTCGAGCACATGAAGCACGTCTGCGCTCGCCAACTCCTCATCCAACTCCCTCAGGAGGTCGTCGGTCGTGGGCGTCACCATCTCCAGGGGTGGCTCACCCTCCCACGACTCCGGGTCCCCGGAGCCGCCACTGGGGCGAAGCGCGCCCGACTTCGCGTCCGTGTAGCGCATGTAGAGACGCTCGCACGACAGCTCGAGCACGCGTTCTTGGCCGCGGGTCTTAAGCAGGAGAAAGTCTCGTCTATTCATCTCAATGGCCGCCCTAGGCGGAGGTGGCGAGCGTCAGGACCGTTCGCTCCACCACGCTGCGGGCGAGAGGGATCTTGTATGCGTTCTTGGACATCGCCCTCGCGCCTGCAACGGCCGCGGCTCCCACCGCCCGAGCGACCTCCGGTGTGACACGGTTGCCCGCCAGCAGCGCTTCCGCCTCCGGGACTCGCCAGGGGATCGGGGCTACGCCGCCCAGCACGATCCTCGCGCTGCGAACGACCCCGCCGTCCATGTCCAGCACAACCGCTGCGCTCGCCAGCGCGTGCGTCCACGCCTCGCGATCCATCTCCTTGTGAAACGCGCTGCGCATTCCGGAGCCCGGCGCAGGCAACTCGACGGACGCGAGCACCTCGTCGTCCGCGAGCACGTTCTCATGCTCCGCGTCTTGGCGGGGGAGCACGAAGAAGTCAGCTGCGGAAAGCGTGCGTTCGCCTTCGGGACCCACGACCCGGAAGCTCGCGTCGAGCGCGACGAGCGCCGGCGCGACGTCTGAAGGATGCACGATGTAGCTCGGGCCTCCACCGAAGATCGCGTGCAGCTGGTTCTCGCCCCGCACGGAGTAACAAACGCTGCCGCCCGCCTTGTAGCACTGAAAACTATTGCGGAAATACCAGCACCACGGCCGCTGACACACGTTTCCCGCTAGCGTGCCGGCCTTGCGGATCTGGGGGCTCGCGACACTCTCGGCCGCCTCGGCCAACACGCTGAACCGGTCACGGACGAGCACATTTTGGCTGAGCGCATCGAGCGTGATCATGCCGCCAATGGTCGCGCCTCCCTGCGCCGACGGCGTCACTTGATCGAGCCCGCCGACCGTCTTGAGGTTCACGAGCACATCCGGGAGCTCGGATCCAGGCCTGTTCACGACCCTGTCCTTCATGAGCTGCAGGAGGTCGGTGCCTCCTCCGACGAAGGACACCGACTGGCCGCCCTGAAGCGACTGCTGCGCTAGCGTTACGGCCTCTTCTACGCTCCGGGCATTCTGGTTGGCGAAGGCTTTCATGAGAGTGCCTCCAAGATTCTCTGCCGCGTGATGGGCAGGTCCTTCATGCGCACCCCGATCGCGTTGTAGATCGCGTTGGCCACCGCGGCCGGACCGAGGATGATGCCCGCCTCGCCCACGGTCTTGGCGCCGTAGGGCCCGAAGCCGTCGTCGGTCTCGATGAACTCGACCTCGATTTCCGGCGCGTCCAGATGCGTCAGGTGCCGCGCCCCGTAGTACCCGGCGTTGAGCGGGTGCCCGTTCCGAGGGTCGTACAGGAGATCCTCGTGCAGCGCCTGGCCAACGCCCTGCAGCGCCGCGCCCCGGATCTGGTCCCTGGCGGGCAGCGGATTGAGGATGCGGCCGGACTCGTGCACAGCCACGTATTTAGTAATGCGCACGTGGCCGCTCTGTACGTTGGCTTCCACCTCCACGAAGTGTGCGCCGAAGCACATGCGCCGCGCTCCCTGCGTGCTCGGCGTGGGCGTCGCCGATGCGATCAAGACCTCGCCGCGGCGCGGCATGCCGGACTCGGCAATCTGAGCTTTGAGGTCCTTGGCGGCCTGCACCACCGCGTAGCCCGTCTGCGTCGTGGTCCGGCTCCCGGACTCACCCACCGAATACGGGCAGCGATCGGTATCGCCCCAAACGACTTCCACCTCGGACAAGGGAACGCCGAGTTCTTCGGCGGCGATGAGAGCCATCGTCGTCTTCGCCCCTGGACCGATGTCCGTGACACCGACGAACAGCGTGTACTGCTCTTGGGAGTCCACACGCACGATTGCGCTGCTCGGGCCGACGCCCGAGCGGAACATCATGAACGAGAATCCGGCACCACGCTTGATGCGTCCCGCATCCGAGCCGGGCTCGACGCGCCGGCGGCTCTGCCAGTCGAAAAGCTCCACACCCCGGTCTATGCAGTCTTCCAGCATGTAGTTGGTGAAGCGCACGTCTTCGGTGGGCCGCAGCATGTTCTTCTTCGCGAAATCCACCGGGTCCATGCCAATCTCGTAGGCGATGTCATCCATCATGGACTGGATCGAGAAGTAGCCCTGCGGGTCCGACGGCGCCCGGAAATTTCCGGATACCATGCGGTTGGTATGCACGGGGTAGATCACACGCTCGCTGTTGGGGCACGCGTAGGCCTCGATCCCGCTGATACCCCCCGAACGCCTCAAGTACGGGCCCATCCCGCTGTAGCCGGTCTGCTGAATCGCGGTCACGGTTCCGTCCTGCTGGACGCCCACCTTGAAGTCCTGAACGGTGTGCCAACGTCCGTGCGTGCCCAGCCAGTCGTCCTTGCGGGTCAGCTCCAGCAACACCGGAGCGTCCGCCTCCTTCGCCAAGGCCGCCGCGATCAGGTCGAAGTAATAGCTGCCGTTCTTGTCGCCGAAACCGCCGCCCATGTACTTGCAGACGATCTGGACCTGGTGGTCTTCGAGACCCAGGTCCCGCGCGTTGTCATGGCGGCAGTTGGAGATGCCCTGGGTCGGCGTGTGAATCGTGACCTTGTCCCCGTGCCACTCGGCCAGAGCCGAGCGGGGCTCCATTTGGGCGTCCTGAACGAAGGCCGTCGTATATCGATCCTCGAACACGCGATCCGCTGCCCGGAACCCCGCAGCGATGTCGCCCACGCTCCGTGTCATCGGTCTGGCTTCGTTGCGAAAGTCCAAGCCGAGATTGCCCTCGGGCCAGATCTTGGGAGCCCCAGCCTCCAATGCTTCTTCCAGATCGATCACGAATGGCAGCTCTTCCCAATCGATGTCGATGAGCGCCAACGCTTCTTCGGCCACGTGGCGATCGACCGCGGCTACCGCGGCCACCGGCTGGCCGACGTAGCGCACCGGGTTGTCGAACATGTAGCGGATGTGCTCGGTGATGTCCTTGGCAGCATCGCTGTACTGCCTGCCCCCGGCGATCGAGCCCGAGCTGTAGATGTACTGGTGGGTCTCGTGAGTCACGACGGCGCGCACGCCCGCAAGCGACTCGGCTCTGGAGACGTCGATGCTACGGATGCGCGCGTGAGGATGCGGACTCCGCAAGACACGCGCATACAGCATGCCGGGGACTCGGACGTCGCTCGTATACGTGGCCTTTCCGGTGACGCGCTCATACGCGTCGATGCGCGGCACGTTGTGCCCGACCGTGTTCAGGGGACCGATGGATCCCTGCGCTTCCTGCGCGGTCATGGCGCGCCTCCGGTCCGTGCGGTGGCCAGAACGGCTTCCACGATCGCGTTGTAGTTCGAGCAGCGACAGAGATTGCCGACCAACGCTTCGCGTACCTCTTGTGCGTTCGGACTAGCGTTCCGCTCGAGCAGCGCAGTGGCGGCCATGAGTTGGCCGGGTGTGCAGAAGCCACACTGTGCCGCGTCGTGATCGATGAACGCCTGTTGCAACGGTGTCAGCTCATCGTCCTGCTCGAGGCCCTCTACGGTCTCGATGGCTCGTCCGTCCATCCAAACGGCGAGCGTGCTGCAGGAGTAAGTCGGCTCTCCGTCCACCAGCACCGTGCAAGCGCCGCACTCGCCGCGGTTGCAGCCGATCTTCGAGCCCGTGAGCTCGAGCTGATCGCGCAGCACTTCGTTGAGCGTCCAGCGATCCTCGACCTCGATGCGGTGTTCGGTGCCGTTGACGGTGAGACGAATCCGCGTGCGAGGGGCGGTGCCCGCCGCCTGCAGGTTAGCCGCCTCTTCCGAGGATTCCGCACCCGCGAACTTGGGCGCCGCACCCGCGACGACCAATGCGGCTCCCGTGCCCTCGAGGAAGTCGCGCCTAGTGAGACCACGGCCCTTTTCAGTCTTCCCGTCCATATCCTCAATCTCCTGAAGGCAGGGTGAGAGGATGCGCATGCGAGGCTTCGAACGCCAGGGAGCACAGGGGCCTCGACGCGCCCCGCATGATGCAAGATCTCTTCCCCCCCCTGCTCGCCTCGGCTACACTCGCAGCCCCAACGGAGGTGGATCATGAAGTGCACCCGCGCGCTCTTGTCGCTAGCGCTCGTCTTGGCCTTCGCCGGGCCCGTAGCGGGTCAGGCCGTCCCGCTCGATCTCCAGCAGGTCCTACCGGGCCCGGTGACGGTCAGCGAAGCCGACGACGAGGTCACGGTCACCTGGCCCGACGAGTCGGGGCGGGACTGGCACGCCACCTTCTCGCTCGATCCGAGCCGGCCACTGATCCGATCGATCACAGCGGGCGAGCAGGTCGTGATCCAGGACGCGCGCCCCTTCTATGAGAGCGAGACCGGGGTCAGAACGGGCGGGTGGAACGCGTTCTTCGACTACCCGCCGCGCCACCCCGATGGCACGCGTCACAGCAAGGGCGTCTTCCGTCTTCGCTCGGCGACCGTACGCACGATCGGCGATCGCGTGGAGTTGCTCTTCGACGGCCTGAGCATGGGTGTGTTCGAGGGGGCGATCGCCTACACGTTCTTTCCCGGCAGCCGACTCATCCAACAGGAAGCCGTCGTCACGACGGACGAAAACGACGTCGCGTACTACTACGACGCCGGTTGGGAGATGGGGGCGCGGGCAGACCGGAAGGTGGGCGGCAACATGACGACGACGATCGCCTACTACGACACGACCGGAGAAATAGAGCATGTCGTGTCGACCGGCTTCGACCCGGAGCGAATACCAGCCGAGGTCCGCTACCGCACCCTCGCGGCCGCCACGAGCGGCGGAAGCGTCGCCGTATTTCCCGCGCCGCATCAGTACTTCTTTCCGCGCGACTTCACGTCGAACATCGGCTACCTCTGGCACCGCTCCTGGCGCGGCAGGGTGTCACTCGGCATTCGCCAGATCCGCGATACCAACTGGCAGTTCTACCCCTGGATGAACGCTCCGCCGGGTCAGACGCAACGCATGTCCGTGTTCTTCCTACTCTCGGACGGGGCGCCGGACTCGGCATTGCACGATGTGCTGCGCTACACGAACCGGGACCGCTTCCGTGCGCTCGAAGGGTACAAGACGCTCAGCACGCACTGGCATCTCGCGTATACGATGCAGGCGATGGAACACGGAGTTGACTGGACGCCACCGTTTAAGCCTGTGCTGAAAGCGATGGGCGTCGACGCCTCCGTCATCATGGACTTCCACGGCGATGGGCATCCACGGGATCTCACCGAGCTGCGACTGGAGGAGCTGGACGCCTACTTCAACGCCTTGCGAGCGCAGTCGGACGAGGATTTCCTGCTCATTCCAGCCGAGGAGGCCAACGTGCACTTCGGCGGCCACTGGGTGCTCATGTTCCCCAAGCCTGTGTACTGGTTCATGAATCGGCCTCCGGGAGGCGCGTTTGAGACGACCCATCCCGAGTACGGCCAGGTCTACAGCACCGCCGACGCCACGGAGCTGCTCGAGCTGGTCCGCAGGGAGGGCGGGTTCATGTACCAGACCCATCCGCGAACCAAGGGATCGACCGGCTACCCCGACGCGATCATGCAGACCGATCACTTCCGGGACGCAAGCTACCTCGGCGCGGGCTGGAAGGCGATGCCGTCGGACATGTCCTCGCCTCGGCTGGGAGACCGGGTCTTCGACCTTCTCGACGACCTGAGCAACGAAGGCCTACGCAAAAAGATCATGGGTGAGGTCGACGTATTTCAGTTCGACGACACTCACGAGCTGTACGCGCACATGAACATCAACTACGTGCGCCTGGATGACCTGCCGAGCTTCGACGAGTGGGGAAAAGTACTCGAGCCGCTCGCGTCTGGCGACTTCTTCACCACCACCGGCGAGGTGCTGCTGCCGGGAGTGGACCTGTCGGCGTCGACCGCAGATCGAATCAGCGCGCGAGTGAGCGTGCAGTGGACGCTGCCTCTCCGCTACGCCGAGATCGTTTGGGGGGAGGGCGGCACTACGCATCGAGAGGTGATCCCGCTCACGAAGACTCGGGAGTTCGACGAAGAGACCTTCGAGTGGACGGTCGAGGCCGAGGGCTGGAGCTGGGCACGCGTGGCCGTGTGGGACGTCGCCACCAATGGGGCCTTCACGAACCCGACGTGGAGAGACTAGGGGGAAAGCATCAAGCGGGTGCCAGCAGGAACAAGAACGCAAGAATCACCAAGAGCATCGCCGAGATTCCTACGAACAGGACCCTTACGGCGACCGGGCTTCCCGCCGCCGCGACGACCTGCTGAGGCTGATACACGACGACGTCGCTGGCCCCATCCAGCGCATCGAGAAGCTCGTCCGCTGAAGCGAAGCGATCCTCGGGAGCCGGTTCGATCATGCGTTCGAGCACCTGCGCGAAGCCCTCCGACACGTTCACGTGGCTTCGGAACTCGAGCTTCATGCTGCGACGCGAGATCTTCGTCCGTTCCTTGTGGGAGAGCACGTACACCAGCGTCATGCCCAGCGTACAGAAGTCCGACTGCGGCTGCGCGCGAGCCTCGTACTGCTCGATGGGCATGTAGCCGTAGGTGCCGACGATCGTCCTTCCGTCCAGCTCACCGCCGCCGACCCGGTTGAGTACCAAGCCGAAGTCCACCAGGTGCACGGTGCCATCGGCGTCGAGAATGACGTTGCTGGGCTTGATGTCTCGATGCACGAGGGGTGGCGAGCGACCATGCAGATAGCGGAGGACCGCCGTAGCCCGACGACAAATGTTCACGGCCTCGTCTTCGGTGAAGTGTCGGCCGTTCCTGACCAGAGCCTCCAGAGTCTCCCCCTGCACGTACTCTTGGACCGTATAGAGCCGGGTGTCGTCCTCGCTCGCCACCGAGAAGTGATCGATGAAGCGAGGGATGCCGGGATGATCGAGATGAGCAAGCACGCGTGCCTCTCGCTTGAAGAGCTCGATCAGCTTGGTGAAGTCATCGGCGTCGAAGGAGTGTGTGCCCCTGTCTCCCCGCACGACTTCGCCGACCGATAGCTCCTTCACGACGCAGCGGGCCCCCAATTCGGAATCCTGGGCCAGGTACGTCGTGGAAGCGCTACCTCCACCGAGCGGGTCCTGCAGCTCGTAGCGGTCTTTTAGCACGCGTCGATGCATCCGCCTGTCCTCCTGCCAGCTCCGTAGGCCAGCGGTCGAAGTTGCCGAGGAGTGTACGGTTCAGCAATCGTGATTCGTCGCGTGGGGTCGATTTGCCGCCCGCCACTCCGGCGACGCATCTTGTCGTCCATGTTCGATCCCTTACCCGCCTCAGGGGGGCCCTCGAGGGCCTCTCGACCGCCGCAAACCGCAACGCTCGCCCGAAAGCTCATCGCCGCCGCCGTTGCTTCAGCCGCGGTGATGGGAACGCCGGGGCACGCCGCCGCGCAGATCCAGCTCGATGTCATGACGTTCAACATTCGAACGTCGAATATCCCCGATGGAGACAACGCCTGGCAGTATCGGAAAGAGCTGGTGGCGGAGGCCATCCGTCGATTCGCGCCCCACGTTGTCGGCATGCAGGAGGCCGTCAGCGAGCAGATCGAGTTTCTGACGGCTGAGTTGCCGGACTATCGCTGGCTGGGAATCGATCGCCGGCTCAACGGTGGACAGGGGCTCAGCGAGCACACACCCATCTTCTACCGGCACGACGAGCTGGCACCGATAGAGTCGGGCAATTTCTGGCTCACTGACACGCCCGATCAGCCGCCGGCGCCCCAACCGCCGCCGTCGAATGGCGCCCGGCGGCGGCGAGGCGGTGGTCGCATCGTCACCTGGGCGAGGTTTCATCACTTGGCGACGGGGCGAGCGGTGCACGTCTTCAACACCCATCTCTCCCTGAGGCGAGGGCAGGGGCAGATCGATTCGGTCGAGTTGATCCTGGAGCGGGTGGGTGCCTTGCCGGCAGGTGCCGCCGTCATCGTCATGGGCGACTTCAACAACGTCGCGGAGCATAGCGAGTTGTGGCGGAACGCTACCGGCCAGGGACTACGCGACGCCTGGCTCGTGGCCGACGAGCGGCGGGGTCCGGCACTGACCCTTAGCGACTTCGGTGCCCCGGACGAGGGGCGCATCGAGCGGGTCGACTGGATCTTGGTCGGAGGTCCGATTGGAGTCCGGTCGGTCGAGACGGTCCTGTACAATGACCGAGGCCGCTATCCGTCCGATCACTACCCCGTGGCGGCGCGTCTCGAGGTCCGTTAGGGGTCGTCGTTCGAGAGATCAGCCTTGATGAGTGCCAACACAGCGAAGCCAGTGGCCGAGTCGGCCATGAATCGGCCCCGGTCGGATTCCGGATCCCTTTCTCTGTTGAGCGAGGACGCGGGCCAACCGCCGCTTGTCGGGTCCTGGTTTTGAACTAGCCAGGCAAGCGCCGCCTTCATGTTTTCCTGACCGGCCGATACGCCTGCCTGTTGCAGAACAAAGGCGATCAGCCCCGTCGCATATCCATCGCTTCCGGGACCAGGAGAGAACCCATCCTGCCCTCGCCACGGCCTGAGGGAAGTGAGGCTCCAGCCCCCGTCGCTCGTTTGCAGGCTCATGACGTCGCGGATGATGGCCTGCTGTTCCGCTGAAGTGAGTAATCCTGGCAGTTCGGACGAGGCCCAAAGGAGCATGACCCGGTCGTACGGCGGACGACTCTCGTGCCCCTCCCGGAGGTACATGCGAAGCAACGCCAGTGGCTCCTGGATCTCGGTCGAGGCGGCGTAGTCGTCGGGCGCGACTCCGACTGCGACGGCCGCGAGAGCGGCTCCGAAGTAGGCCGCGCCTTCCGACTCCCAGGGTGCCAGGTCGAAGTACAGCCAGGCCCAAGCACCGGCCCCCTCGCCTCGGGTGAACTGAAGCTTCCACAGATTCTCGAACGCCTTTCGTGTGCCGTCGCTCAGGTGTCCGTCATGCGCATCCTGGCTGGCCAGGGTGATCGCGTTCAGAATGGCTTCGGTCCCCCTCGACTCGCTTGTCTTGGGAAGGCCAACGGTCTGATCCGGGTAGAACGGCTCCACTTCGTTCCACATCTCGACCCGCTTTTTGATTCCCTCCAACAGGTGCGCCTCGGGAATCGCCGGACCGGTTTCCCCCAACGCCGCGCGTAGCGCCGGGCGAGCCAACGCGTACGGGAGCGTGGTATGGCAAGAGACACAAGTCGTGCCGTGGTCGCGGGCTGCGCCCGGCCAGCTCAGCCACCAGTCTTGTCGTTCGTCAAGGTATTGGGCGGCTGCCGCCCGATCCCATTCAGCGGACACAGCGGGCGTGGGCGACACCCCGTCGCTCGTGCCGAGTCGCCGAAGAATCGCCGCGACCTCGGGGCGTGTGCCCCTGAGCCCGTTCGTGCCTTGTATCGTCTGAGGAGTCTCGGCCAATTCCAGCGCGGTTTGGCCGCGTTCGTTCTCGGCGTTGATGTCGGCGCCCTGCGCGGCCAAAAACTCCACCACCGAAGGGAAGTTCTTGCGCACAGCATCGTGCAGCGCGGTGTTGCCCCTGCGGTCGGCGGCGTTGACGTCGACGCCGAGGTCGAGAACGATGCCGGCCAGCTCGAGCGTCATGCGCTCCTCTGCCTCGAGATCCGGGAGCGAATTCCCGATGCGGTCGCGTCGGCCCTCCAGGGACGAGCCCGGCATGCCCATGGCCGCCTGCAGCGTCGATGCCCTGTTTCGGGATACCACAAAAGGGTCCGCTCCGTGCTGCGCGAGCGTACGCACGATTTCGGGCTCGCCGTACTTCGCGGCCAGCCAGAACGCGGTCGTGCCGATGAGCTGATAGCGGATGCTATAGTCCGCGCTGAAGCGCCTGCCCGGCGTCCCGTGCTCAACGACCGCGTCAGGGTCTGCACCATGCTCGAGCAGCGCCTCGACCAACTCGACCTGGCCCCGCAGCACCGCGGCGTGCAGCGCAGTATACCCGGCCTCCGCGGCGTTTGCGTTGGCGCCTTGCTCGAGTACGTAGATGCCGAATGCTCCGTGACCGCTGTGCGCAGCGATCACGAGCGCGCTGGTGCCTGACGCGGCGACATCGTCCACATCGGCGCCGGCGTCGATGAGCACTCGGGCCGTGGCCACGTCACCGTTCCGCGCCGCAAAGAGCAGCGCCGTCGAGCCACCTCGCGCCATCTGGAAGTTTCCGGTCGGATTGGTATTGCCCGCGGTGTTCTCCAGTTGGTACGTCACCTTCGAGCGCGCGTGCAGGTCGGCGCCATGCGAGATCAGCAGGCGGGCGACCTCGGAGTGTCGCTGCGCAACGGCCCACATCAGCGCGGTTTGCCCCCGTTCGTGCTCGGCCGCGTTGACGTCCGCAGCATGCGCGACAAGACGCTCGACCGTGTCGAGATCGCCCGACCGAGCTGCGGTCATCAACACGGTTTCGCCCATCTTTAGTGCCGCATTCGGGTGAGCACCGGCCTCGAGCAGGCGGGCAACCATGGGCGCGCTGCCGTTGACTGCCGCCAGCCACAGCGGGGTCGCGCCGAGCGCGTTGGCGACGTTGACGTCCGCTCCGGCATCGATGAGCAGCTTGGCCGCGTCGAGATCGTTGTGGTGGGCCGCCCACTGGAGCGCCGTAGCTCCGTCGCCTTGGGGTTCGTTAACATCGGCGCCCGCCGCGAGCAGGTTGCTTGCGGCCTCGAGGTCACCCGCTCTCACCGCCTCGATGACCGCGGGCCCAGACTGTGCGTGAACGGCGACCGGTCCTGCGAGAACGCAGGCGAGTGTGGCGACCAGCGCCAGCGAAGCTCGACGTCTCATATACATGATGTGCAATGCTACGGCGCTCGGTCCCGCGTTGACAAGCGGGTGAGCGCCGGAGCAAACTGGAACAGGTTTGGATTCTGGCCTAGTGACATTCTCGGACTCGTCGTCCATGTCTCGATACCCGTCGAAGTCGTTCTTCCTTGGAACGGCGATGCTCGTAGCAGTGGCGCTCGCCTGCGCTCCTAGGGCGGCAGTTACGCCGGCGCAACCATCCGGCGACGCCGGGCTTCTTCAAGCGACCGCCGACGAGTATTGCCTCGGCTGCCACAACGACCGACTCCGCAGGGCCGACCTCTCCTTCGAGGGCCTCGACCTCGCCCACGTGGATCAATACGCCGAACTGGGGGAGCGCATCGCTCTGCAGCTTCGCACACGTGCAATGCCGCCGACGGGTCGGCCGCGTCCCACCGAGGAGACGTACCATGCGCTGACGACGTGGCTCGAGGCCGAGATCGATCGATTCGCATCATCCAATCCGAATCCAGGACGGACCGAGGCTTTCCACCGCCTCAACCGAGCCGAATACGCCAACGCGGTGCGCGACCTGTTGGCGCTCGATGTCGATGTGGAGGCGCTGTTGCCCGCCGACGACATCGACGAGCACGGCTTCGACAATATGGCCGAAGTGCTGACGGTCTCGCCCTCATTGATGGAGCGTTACTTGTCGGCAGCGCGAAAAACCGCACGGCTGGTGGTCGGCGAAACCCCGTTGTCACCGGCAGCCGAGACCTACGACGTGCCCATTCTCCTCATACAGGACGACCGGATGGGCAACGACCTTCCGTTCGGCTCGCGTGGCGGGATCGGCATCCGACATCACTTCCCGGTGGCGGGTGAATACGATCTCGCGATTCGACTGCATCGGAACTACGTCAACTACATCCGCGGCATGGGATCCGCCCACGAGCTGGAGGTCCGGCTCGACGGCGCGCTCGTCCGGACCTTCACGTTCGGGGGCGATGAGCCAGATGTATTGCAGGCGCCGGCAAGCTACGGTGGCAACCAGTTCGGCGACCCCGAGTGGGAAGAGTACATGCTCTTCGCGGACGCGAATCTGCGAGTCCGGTTTTCGGCGCAGGCGGGCCCTCACGTCGTCGCTGTTTCATTCGTGCGCAAGTTCACCGAGCCCGAGGGCGTGCTACAGCCCCGACAGAGCGTATTCGCGGCGGCGGTGAACGAACTGCGCGACGGTAACGCCGCCGTGGAGAACGTGGCCATCACTGGGCCTTACGTGAGCAGTGGCCGGGGCGACACGCCCAGCCGCCGAGCTGTGTTCACGTGCCAGCCAGCGAGCGAAGCCACCGCGCACGAAGAAGCGTGCGCCGGTGAGATCCTGTCCTCGCTCGCGCGCTATGCGTACCGGCGGCCGGTGGAGCCTGCCGACCTGACAACGCTCATGGACTTCTACCGAGCAGGACGGCGCGATGGCAGCTTCGACGCGGGCATACAGCTGGCGCTCGAGCGTTTGCTCATCTCGCCCGACTTTCTATTTCGTATAGAGCGCGACCCGGACGGCATCGCGCCCGGAACAGCTTATGCCTTGAGCGATCTCGAGCTCGCCTCGCGCTTATCGTTCTTCCTTTGGAGCAGCATCCCCGACCCCGAGCTACTCGAACTTGCCGAGCGCGGGCGGCTCCGGGATCCGGCGGTGCTCGAGCAGCAGACCCTGCGCATGCTCGCCGATCCCCGTGCGAAATCCCTGGTGCGCAACTTCGCCGGTCAGTGGCTCTATCTGCGCAACCTGCGCAGTGTAGTGCCCGACGCGGTCACCTTCCCCGAGTTCGACGAGAATCTGCGCGACGCCTTCCGGCAGGAGACCGAGCTGTTCGTCGAGAGCTTGATTCGAGACGACCGCAGCGTGGCCGATCTGCTCAGCGCCGACTTCACCTACGCCAACGAGCGGCTAGCTGCTCACTACGGCATTCCCGGCGTCTACGGTAGCCACTTCCGTCGGGTTGCGCTGGATGGTGAGCTGGCTGAGCGACGGGGTGGCATTCTGGGGCACGGTAGCTTGCTCACCGTCACGTCGTATCCCAATCGCACGTCGCCGGTGCTGCGGGGCAAATGGGTACTGACGAACATTCTCGGGACGCCTCCGCGGCCCCCGCCCGCCGATGTGCCGGATCTCCCGGACCGTGGTGCAGCCGGCGAGGCGGCCACGATTCGCGATCGGCTGGCGCAGCACCGTGAGAGCCCGGCCTGCGCGGGGTGCCACGCGCCCATGGATCCCCTGGGATTCGCGCTCGAGAACTACGACGCAATCGGCAGGTGGCGCACCACCGGTGAGGCCGATCTGCCAATCGACGCGTCGGGCCTCTTGCCGGACGGGACCGAGTTCAATGGTCCGGGCGGGCTGCGCGCGCTGCTGCTCGAACGACGAGAGCAATTCGTCAGCACGGTGACCGAAAAACTGCTTTCCTATGCGATCGGGCGGGGGCCTGAATACTACGACCGGCCGACTGTGCGCGGGATCGTCCACACGGCATCGTCGCAGGATTACCGTTGGTCGTCTATCATTGTGGGCGTGGTGCAGAGCACGCCGTTCCGCATGCGGAGGTCGAGGTCATGATCATCACCAAGAAGGCTATCCCCCGCCGCACGATGCTCCGAGGACTTGGCGCTGCGATGGCGCTGCCCCTGCTCGATGGGATGGTGCCTGCGCTCACCGCACTCAGCAACACCGCCGCGAGCCCGGTGCGTCGACTCGGCGTCGTCTACGTGCCGAACGGGATGATGATGGATCACTGGACTCCGAGCATCGAAGGGACAGGGTTCGACTTCCCGACGATTCTGCAGCCGCTGGAACGGTTCCGCAGTTCGGTGCAGGTGCTCTCGGGCATGCACGGCGTTGAGGCCGAAGGGCCGCACGCGCGCGCCTCCACGCGCTTCCTCACCGGTGTGGCGTCAGGACGTGATGACGGCTCCAATCTTCGCGCCGGCATCTCGATGGATCAGGTCGCGGGACGCGTGCTCGGTCGCGAGACTCAGCTGGCGACCTTGGAGCTCGCCATCGACGGGCGTGACTTCGCGGGCTCGTGTGACGAGGGCTTCAGTTGCGCATACACGAACACCATCTCCTGGGCGAACGAGACCACGCCGCTCCCGATGGAGAACAACCCGCGGTATGTGTTCGAGCGGCTCTTCGGCGACAGCGGCACCACGGACCCGGCAGTGCGCAAAGCGCGCATGGCCAAGGACGCGAGCTTGCTCGACTCGGTCACCGATCGCGCGCGCGCTTTGTCACGCGCGCTCGGATCAAGCGACCAGGCCAAGCTGGAGCAATACCTGGAAGCCGTCCGCGACATCGAGCGGCGCATCCAGATGGCCGAGTCGCGCGACAACTTGGATCTCCCCGTATTCGATCGACCGGCGGGCATTCCGGGGACGTTCGGTGAGCACTCGAGGCTCATGTTCGACCTATTGGCGCTCGCGTACGAAACCGACCTTACGCGCGTGGCGACGTTCATGATGGGACGCGAAATCACCGGCCGTACCTACGCCGAAATCGGCGTGCCGGACGCGCATCATCCCATCTCGCACCACCAAAGGGATCCACTCAAGCTCGAGAAGCTGAAGAAGATCAACAGCTACCACGTGGAGCTCTTCGCCGAGTTCATCGAGAGGTTGGCGTCGACCCCGGAGGGCGACGGAACGCTTCTCGACAACTCGATGATCATTTACGGCGCCGGCATGGCCGACAGCAACGCGCACTACTCCGGCAACCTGCCAATCCTGCTCGCCGGCGGCGGGGCGGGCACGGGTGGGCGTCACATCCGGTACGACGAAGGGACACCGCTCGCCAACCTGCACTTGAGTCTGCTCGACAAAATGGGTGTCCCCATCGAGTCGCTCGGAGATTCCAGCGGTCGGTTGCCGCTCGAGCCGCTCAGCGGGCTGTAGCGGGGGTCGGGGCGCTGCGGCGCAGATCGCGAAAACACCTGGGTTTGCATAGGATTCCCAGCTACAGAGCCGAGGTTCCCGGCTGAAGAGTCGAGCACCATCCGGACATCACGAAGCCAACATCAACCGAGGCCGTCTGCCATGCGCACGCCTGTCCGCATTTTCCCGCTCGTAGCCTCGCTCGTCCTACTGGCTGGTCCCGCCGCCGCTCAGGATCTCGGGCCCACCGGTCCAGTCCCCTACGACATCATCGACGGCTGGCCGACGCGGTTCGCCGGCGAGGGGTTCGCGTGGGGTGGGAATTCGGGCGTCTACGCGGAGTCTCCCGACCGCATCATCGTGCTGCAGCGTGGCGAGACCAAGCTGCCCGACCCCGTTCCCGAAGGCTTCGCAGGCTTCGTGGGCTCGATCGGGATCAACGCGCTCAGCGGCCAAGGCCGGACCTGGCAGAACTGCATCTATGAGGTCGATGGTGAGGGCAACATCCTCAAGGTCTGGGACCAGTGGGACTACCTGTTCGCGGGCACCGACGGACCGGGACCGCACCGGATTCGCGTCAGTCCGTACGACCCCGAGCGCCGCATATGGGTGATCCACGAGACCGCGCACCAGATTTTCGTGTTCTCGAACGATGGGGAAGAGCTCCTCATGACGCTCGGGGAGAAGAACGTGCCGGGCACGGACGAGACACACTTCGGGCTGCCGCAGGATGTGGCGTTCTTGCCCGACGGCCGCATCCTGATCGCGGACGGCTACGAGAACGGGCGCGTGATCGTGATGGACGGCGACGCCAAGTACGTGTCCGAGTTCGGCGAGAGAGGGGAAGGCCTGGGTCAATTCAACGTCGTTCACGGCATCGCCGTCGGGCCTGACGGACAGATCTTCGTCGTGGACCGGGACAACCTGCGCGTCCAAGTGTTCCGCCAGGCGGGCCGGGGGTTCGAGCCAGTCGAGGAGTGGACCGGGTTCGGGATGCCGCTCGACATTATGGTCAGCGGCGACCGCGTGTGGGTAACCGACCTCCGCCCGGCGAAGATCGTTCAGCTCGACCTGGAGGGGAATCGGAAGTACTCGTTCAACCTTCCGTCTGAAGGGCCACACCGATACCTGGAAATGCACTCGTTCGCCGTGGATTCCGACGGCAACCTCTACGGCGCCGACAACCAGCACGCGCGTATCCAAAAGTTCGTGCCCAAGGCGGGCGTCGATCGGAGCTTGTTGGTGGGGCAGTCGAACGGGCGGCGTTGAGCGGCGCTTGCCTCTCTCCAATCTCGAAATTCTCGCCTACGAGACAACGCCTCTCGGCGATCTGTGTTTGCGCCGTCGGGAGCTCCTCTCCAGACCCGGCACGGTGATCACCGAGATCACACTCGATCACCAGCTGCTGATGAGCAGCTACAACACGGTGTCCGAGCGGGCGCTGGCGAACGAGGCGCTCGCGCGCCACCCAGGGAACGATCTGTCGGTTCTAGTATGCGGGTTGGGCCTCGGTTATACAGTGGCCGAGGTGCTACAGTCGCGGCGCATAAAGCGGGTCGAGGTGATCGAGATCTTCTCGGCGGTCGTCGGCTTTCTGGAGGGGGGGCTGATTCCCCTCTCGGCCGAGCTGCTCAACGACCCTCGCTTCGGTGTCAGCGAAGGCGACGCGTACGCGACGCTACGGGAGCCAACCGGCCCGCGATGGGACCTCGTGCTCATCGACATCGACCACGCACCTGACGATCATCTCGGGCCGGGCAACGAGTCGTTCTACACGGAGTCCGGGCTCGCCCGCGCCAAGGAACACCTGGCGCCGGGCGGAATCCTGGCCGTCTGGTCGTATGCGGAGAACTCTCCGTTCGTCTCAGCGTTGCGCGCCGCATTCGCGGTCGTCGAGCTCGTGCCGGTGAGCTACCTGAACGACCTCGTCGACGAGCAGCACACAGACTGGCTTTTCCTCGCTCACGACGAGCCCGCCACTCGTGATGCATGACAGCCTGTCACGTCGGACGTGTGGAGCCAGCTCGGACCGACAATTCCTGATCGGGCGTCTTGCTGGCATGCGTGGTCCGCTCTACCGTGCGCTCCCCCCTTTCGACAGGCGGGACTCTCTCGGAGGAAAGGCAATGCGGTTCAAGCTCACGATCGTAGCGGCGGCTCTGGCGATGGTGATCGGTCCGCCCTCAGGGCATGCGCAGAGCGAGCAACGCCTCAACCCCATGATCACGTTACACGAGCAGGGCATGCCTGTGTTCGGGCTCTACGCGCCGCGAGCACGGACGGCACGCGGACGGCGAGGAGGCGGAGCCACCGCAGGGCAGCCAAAGTCTCGCGCGGAGCTCGCGAGCGAGATCCTTGGCTACGGATCCAGCGACTTCGTCTTCGACGGATCGATGGAGAGGAGCGTCGACGACGCGCTCTCCGCGTTTGCCGGTCTTGTCGGCGCGATGCAAGCCGCTGGTGCTAGCACGCGCTCGAATCCACTCGTGGTGAAGATGCAGGAGATCGGTACCGACTACGACGCCGCCCGGGCGGCGATCGCCAAGCAGCTCGACGCTGGCGTGAGCACGATCATGTTCGTGGGTGTCGAAAGCGCGGAGGAAGTCCGGCAGGGTCTCGCCGCGATGCGCTTCACCTCAAACGGAGGCACACGACCGGATGTCGTCGGTCGGGCACCCGCCTATTGGGGTGTGAGCGACGCCGAGTATCGGCGGAAAGCCGACCTGTGGCCGCTCAACCCGGAGGGTGAGCTGCTCAACTGGACCATCGTCGAGAGCCACGAGGGCCTCGCGCACGTGCGTGAGATCGCCGCGGTTGAAGGCATCGGTGTGCTCTGGCCCGGTGCGGGCACACTACGCGGGCTCTTCTCGAGCACCAACGCCGCAGGCGAGCGAACGCTCGACGTAGAAGCCTGGGAAAACTCGATCCAGACCGTTCTCGCTGCGTGCAAAGAGTTCGACATACCCTGCGGCTACCCCGCCAACGCCAGCGACATCGAGATGCGCATGCAGCAGGGCTTCAGCGTGTTCGTGATGGGCTGGGGTGAGTCGGGCTTCGCGACGGTCGATCTGGGGCGGAGGGTCGCGGGACGGTAGACCCTATCGCGCCACCTGAAACGCCGTAGAGCCGACTTGATCGTCCCACCAGACGGTGAATTGCCCACCTGCGCTCGTCATGTCGGTAAAGACGATCACCAGCTGATCGGCCGCCACGCCGACAGTGGTCACCTCCATGGTCGTGCGCAGAACGTCGTTCTCGGGCGTGTATCCATATGAGCCCCACAGCGCGCCCGGCTTGTCCTCCCGGAAGTCGTCCTTCACCCCCCAGTCAGCGAAGATCAGGGTCCATTCGCCCTCGCTGAGCTCGGCGAAGATGCTGTACTCCCCCGCCGGGAGGCGCTGGCCACCGAACGTCAGATCGACTTCGGTCATGAACCGCGTGGACTGGTCCGCACCGATGCGCCAGTTGGGGGCGCCTCGGAGGAACGCTTGGCCGTAGGCATCGCCCGAGCCGAAGAGGTCGCGGCCGCGCAGCAGCGGTCGCCCGTAGGTCACCACAATCCACGAGCCACCCTCGTACTGCCCTTGGCCGTTGTACGCGCCACCGACCTGCGTAGCGGCTTCACCTCGGGGACTGAGCGGCCTCGATTGCTGGGCGTCGACGCTGACGGGCAAGAGGACGCCAATCGCAAGGCAAGCAAGCAGGCGGAACGACTTCATCGGTTCTCCTTGGCAGGAGGTCATCGAGCGACCCAGGGCGGGCCAATCAACAGTGCCGGGTCGGCGTCGGGCTTGGGTACGAACTTCTGAGTACGGCCGTACTGGTTGTCCCCGCCGTAGAGATTGCCATCGGAGTCGACCGAAAAAGTGTGGACCTCGAGATACCCGTCCGGCAATTCGCGCGGCACGTTCCAAGTGTAGAGGTGATTTCCCTCGAAGTCCATCTTGATGAACCGCAGCGGTCCCAGGTCGGTGATCCAGAGAGATTCGTCGTTGACGATGATGTCCAACGGCAGAGTAAAGCCCGACCACACGTCGACGAAATCCACCTTCGCCGGATCGTCCGTAGTCCTGAACACGTTGATTCGACCACCGGAGCGATCCAGAGCGAAGATCAAACCATCAGGTCCGATGCCGAGCGCATGAATGCCATTGAACTGACCGGGTCCTTCACCGGCGCCGCCAAACTCCGAGATGTACTTGCCGTCGCTATCCAAGATGATGACGCGATGATTGTCGAGGCCATCGGCTACCAGAATTCTGCCGTCGGGCAAGAAGGCCACGTCCTGCGGGCGACCGAAGTGCATCTCGTCATCCCCAGAGACGCCTTTCTCGCCCAGGGTCATCAGCAGCTGCGAGCCGTCGTTGGAGAACACATAGATCTGATGAAAGGTCTCGTTGACGAGCCACACCCGGTGTTCGGGGTCGTACGGGCTGATGCGGAGCCTGTGGGGCCCAGGCCCGTCCGATCCTGCGCACAGGTGGTCCCACTGGTTCCAGACCTCGATGACATCCCCGCCACCATCGAGCGTGTACAGGCAGTTCTGCCAAACGCGCCGATCCGTGGCACGCAACACGTTGATACCGAGCGTACCTGCATGCCCACCGAACTCCGGCGGAATCGGGTCCGGCAGACGGGTCTCGCCACGCTGCGCGATGAAGATGCGGTCTGGCGATTCGGCGAACACGCCTGAGTTGCCTCCGAAGGCGTAACCCGCTCCGGCAAACGGCGTGTGCCAGCCTGAGACGATGTTGTAGGGGCTGGGTCCGACAGGGCCGGTCTCTGCGTCCTGCGCAACAAGTACCTGCGCCGGTGCGGCAACCATCAGGACCACCATCAACTTCGCCAGACTTCGCATGATTCTAGTCATCAATTATTCCTGCAGTATGGGATGGGCGTTCGCAGTTTCGACGTGCACCCGCCGTATGCGCAAGTGAGAGCCTCGACCTAGGCGCCCTCGTCCCGCCGTGAAGCCCTGCGTGCTGCGAAGGCCGCGATCGTGAGAACCAGTACGATGAGGACCCAGGACGCCAGCGGAACAACAACGAATACGAACGCGTTCTGGGTTCCCGCGTTCCGTACGGCATCACCTACGTAGGCGGCCAACGCGCCCAGCGTGAGAAGCACCATCAGCCAGTAGAGCGTCACTCGCTCGTGGTAGTCGGGCACCAGAACCTCTCGATGTGTTCCACGCCTGGTGATTCTCCCGGGCTCGCGCCCCCCCGATTGCAACCGTCGAAGCGACCGGCCAAGTTTGCGCGATCGAGCATTGAAGAGGAGGACGGGATGAAGAGACGTACTCGCTACATCGTTTTTGGCGGTGCCGTCGTAATGGCGTGCGCAGCATCATTCGGGGCAGGTCTGATCGCCCAGGAGTCACTGGAAGGTGGCCTCTTTCAGAGCTCACCCGGCGGCACATCACTAGAGGTGCTCTACGACGGTGCGGCTCGGGACGTACCCGTCGACGTCGGCATACTCACCTTTCCCGCGGGTACGAACTCCGGAGACCACCAGCACGCTCAGACCGAACTCTTCTTCGTCCTGGAGGGAGCCCTCGAGCACGTCGTGAACGGGGAGAGTACCATCCTGGGACCAGGCATGTTCGGCTTTGTCGAGCCACCGGATTTCGTTAACCACATCACAGATGCGGACGGGCCGCCAACCCGCGCCTTGGTCATCTGGGCACCCTCCGGCGCGGCGGCTGGCCTCGCTGGGCGTTGGGATCGCGTGAGTCGGGACGACGAGAGGTCTGGGCGATAGGTCCGCTCACCTAACGCCTTCCAGCTTCCGAACGTCACGACCGCTGGCGCTCATGAGGTAGAGATCAAAAGCACCGCCTCGGTTCGACACGAAGACGATACTGCGGCCGTCCGGTAAGAACCTGGCCATCACGTCGACTCCCGGGTCGTTCGTGAGATTTCGAAGGCCTTCGCCGTCCCGGTCGATTACGTAGATCTCGTCGTTGCCATCCCTTCGCGACGCGAACACGATCTCTGCACCGTCCGGTGACCAGGAAGGAAGGTGATCACGGGCGTGGTTCACGGTCAGCCAGGTGCGGCGTTGCCCGGTCACGGTCATCACCACGATATCACGGTCGCCATCCGCGTCCGACTCCATGACCAGCTCGGAGCCGTCGGGTGACCAGGACCCGTAGTGTTCGTTGGCCGGAGTCCGTAGGAGCCGTTGCGGTGCACCTCCTCTGACGTCGACCTCATAGAGTTCGGCATTCCCATCCCGCTCGGAGTAGAACACGAGCCGGGAAGCGTCCGGGGACCACGACGGGGTGCCATCCCAGGCGCTGTCGCGGGTCAGGCGTCGAAGCTCGGTACCGTCCACGGCGACTAAGTAGATCTCACGGTTGCCGTCTCGGTGCGAGTCGAACGCGATCAGCGAGCCATCTGGAGACCAGGTGGGGTGAGAGTCGATGCTGTCATGGACCGTAAGTTGGCGAAGCCCCCTTCCGTCAGCGCCGATGACATAGAGATCAGTGTTCCCGCCCCGATCGGAGCTGAAGACGATGTGCGATCCGTCCGGCGACCAGCTGGGATAGGAGTTGAAGACGGCCCTCTCCTGAGCGGCAAGAAGCCAAATCACGCTCAGCAGAAGCAGCCTTCTCATCATCCTCCTCTCCCCCCAACTTCCGCTGATGGACTGCGGTCACCTCACTGTGAGATCGGCCCCCCAACCGTCGCGCCAGTCAGCTGCGAGAGCGCCGCCAAGGTCGTCTGCGCGGCATTGAGACCGAGTCTGAAATCATCGTCGGTAAACGTCGTCCACACGTCGAGCGGCGTATGCCACGTCGGGTTCCAGCCACCCCCGGTGTGCGCGCCGCGCTCGTTTTCGCGCAAGCTGATGGACGGCACGATGTCCTGGAACTGCCGCGAATCCGTATTCGTCATGTGTGGGCCGACCGTCGCCGGGTAGTCGGTGTTGTAGGCGTCGGCGGCGGCCTTGAAGACGAAGGCGAGCTTCATCGATTCTTCAGCCATATCGGAATCGGACTGAAACTCGATGTTGACGTCGGCCTCAGGCCGCTGATCGCGACTCACGGTGCCGTCGGCGCGCGGCGCTCCATGATCCCACATCATCATGTCGTGCTGGATCATGCCGAGCCACGTGGGCTCCGGGTATTGGCCGGACCCCGCAGGGCTCTCGATGCCTTGCAGCGCCCGCCTTTGTTCGACGTAGGCCTCCGCGCCGTTCGTACCGGTCTCTTCGTTGTTCCAGAGCGCGAAACGAATCGACACCTCGGTCTCCACATCAGGGGCATTGAGGACGCGCGCCAGCTCCATCACCAGAGCGGTACCCGAGCCGTCGTCGTTGACCGCCTCGTTGACACCGTGACCGTCCATGTGGGCGCCAATGATGTACATCTCGTTGGGCCGAGTCGTGCCGATCTTGGTGCAATAGACTTCGGTGCGCATCCCGTTGACCGGCTCTTCGCGGTTGAGCTCCCGGATGCGCTCGTCGGGCTGCGCGTCGAGGTCGCGGTTGACGCCGGTACGCGCACGGTAGCCGTAGACCGAACTGCCACCGGGGCCGTTGCCGTTGCGGCCCACAATGCCACCGGTCGGTGTCGTCAGATCGGGCGGCTCGGCCGCGACGCGACGCCCCCGGCCACCGCGGTTCTCGCGGGGCTCCGGGTTGTACTCGTACGTGATTCGCTCGGTGTTATCGCAACCGACGGCTTGGAGCTGGGCCTCGATCCAGTCAACCGCGTCGCGATTACGCTGGGTCCCCTGGCGGCGGTCACCGAACTGGGTGAGCCCCTTGAGCGTCGTCTTGTAGTTGTCGAGGGTGAGGCGGCTGACGAGGACCTGGGTTGCGTCGTCCTGGTCTTCCTGAATCAGCGTGGCGGTGGCGGGCATCGGGACGGCGAGTCCGCTGAGGGCGAGGGCGCCGGCCACGGCGATCGGCGCTACAGCGGCGAGGGATAGAACTCTGATAGGCATAGCAATGGTCTCGACGAAACGTGGTGCGACAAGGGATTATCGATCGGGTCCGACCATACGCCTCGGTGCTCGCCAGGACAACGCCAAATGCTCCGCACTACTTCGATCCTAGAGCGCCTCGCAGCGCTCCTAGTCGGGGGCACGCCTCTTTTCGCGCAGTCGCGCTCAACGCGTCTCGTTGCCGCCCGCTTCCCAGAGCACCTGCAACTCCCAGCTCGCCTTCGCCTCCGCGGCCTGACGAGCTTCTGCGGGGTGCTCGGAAGCCTCCACGAAGCTCTTCGTCCAGATCAGGATGGCCGGCACGCCTGGTGCGATCCGAAACTTCCCGTTGTCCGGGTTCCAACACGTCACTTCGAGACTATCGATGTCCGACGACGCGAAGATCTCTGTCAGGTACTCTTTCTCCGTGACCACGCCGTCCAGGATCATGACCGGTTCGTTGCCGCCATATCCCGGCATGGTACGCCCACTGCACTTCCAAGCAGGCGTTGCTGCCGACGCGAGGCTCGCTGAAGCGAGCAACAGTACGGCTGCACCCAACAATGATCGTCTGAGCTTTGGCATTCCGGTCTCGACACCTCGGCACAGGCGCGGCTCCTCCCCGCTATGTACGAGACACATGGACGAGGCTGACACGCCATGCGCTTTCGACTTCGCGCGCTTCAGGCGATTCTGGTGAATCAGATCTCCGCCCCGTTCGACGACGACAACAGAAACGCGAATTGCGCGACCCAACGTGATCAAAACGCCCAACCTCATCATCGATCCCGAGTGGTTGGTCGAGCGCATCCATGATCGGAGCGTGCGCACGGTGGATCTCCGGGATAGGGACGCGTTTGCCGACCGTCACATCCCTGGGGCCGTCCAGCTGGACCTGGAGGATCTGGGCGAAAGCCGGGGCGGGTGCGAGAATGTGCTATTGCCCCCTGCCTCTTTCAAGGCCCTCATGGCCCGACTCGGCATCACCGACCGAGACACGGTGGTGGCGTACGACGAGCAATGGGGGCTGGCTTCGGCTCGGCTCGTCTGGGCCCTACACCATTATGGGCACCAGGCCGCGGTTGTCCTGAACGGCGGCTGGGACCGATGGCAGGAGGAGGGCCGGCCCTCTACGGCGGAGCTCCCGCCAGAGACCCCTGCCGGGTTCAAGGCGGGGGCGGACCCTGCGGTGTCTGCCGACTACGAGTGGATCTCCGCCACCGTGGCTCGCGGCGACGTCCGCCTGTTGGATACACGCACCCAGGCCGAGTTCGATGAGGGGCACTTGCCGGGGGCGACATGCTGGGATTGGTTCAACGCGGTCCCCGACGGATCCTGGAACTGCTCCCGGGACCCTGACGAACTTCGGTCGGAGCTGGCAGAGCTAGGAGTTCATCCCAGCGACGAGATCGTGGCCTACTGTAGGTCGGGAATGAGGGCGGCGCACACGTATGTGGTGTTGCGGCACGCCGGCTTCCCGCGCGTGCGCTTGTACGACGGTTCTTGGCAGGAGTGGAGCATGCGAAGGGAGCCCGATCCCGCGAAGGGGGACGACCTATAGAGACTCCGGTGCGAACGCCCGTAGCTAGGAATACCGCCTTGGCGCTGACGGCCTGGGCGGCGGCGGTGGTGGTGTACATGGCCGCTCACGCAGCCGACACCGGGTTCTCGATGTTCTGGGTGTTCGGCCTCGCGTTCGGATTCGTGCTTCAGCGTGCCCGTTTCTGCTTCGCGTCGGCATTCCGAGACATCTTCCTGATGGGCCACTCCCGCAACATGAGGGGGTTGCTGCTGGGCCTCGCGGTGGCGTCGGTCGGGTTCGGGCTGGTCATGAGCCAACAGATGCCGATGACCTCGTTGGGCGTGTATCCACCGTCCGCCAATGTGTTGCCGCTCGGAATCCACACAGGGCTCGGCGGCCTCCTCTTCGGCATGGGGATGGTGCTGGCGGGTGGGTGTGTATCGGGCAGTATCTACCGAATGGGCGAGGGATATGTCGCCTCTTGGGTGGCCTTCGCTGGGGTGATGGGCGGTCTGCTGGTGTCCGCGTACACGTGGAATTGGTGGTGGGACATCCACATCGCCGACGCGCCGCGCATCTGGCTTCCGCATTGGATCGGGCATCCGGGTGCGTTGCTGGTCACGCTGCTCGCGTTGGCCGGCGTCTACGTGTGGGTGCTGTCGATAGAACACCGCGCCGGCATTGTGGTCCCCCCGCTGTCGCGAAGCCACTCACAACCCGAGAGCGTCTCCGACGATCTCCGATCGGTAGCACACAGCTTGTTCGTGAAAGCATGGCCCGTGCTCCCGGCCGGGGCGGTGCTGGGCGGCCTCAACGTGTTGCTCTTCACCGCCCAGGAACCGTGGGGGTTTACGGGTGAGGTATCGCGCTGGTCGGTCGGCATGGCATCGCTCGTCAACGCTGCGCCCGGGCCCCTCGCCGGCGTGGAAGAGCTGCCCGGTTGCGTCCTCGTCCCCTCGGACGGACTCTTCTTCAACCACATGCTCTTTCTGGTGTGTGGCATGCTTTTCGGATCCTTCGCCGCTGCCCTCGGTGCCGGGGAATTCAAGCTCCGTGTGCCGAAGCGAACTGTGCGATACGCGCAGTCGCTCGGCGGCGGGGTGCTCATGGGATATGGTGCTGGAATCGCCATGGGATGCACGATCGGAGCGCTGTTTTCGGCGATCCCCTCCCTGGCGGTGAACGGGTGGGTGTTCGGGGCATTCCTCGCGCTCGGCGCGTGGCTCGGCACTCAAATGATCCAGCGGATCGAGTAGAGGAGGACGGATGACAAAGACGCCGGAAGCCTCGGTCAAGACGCTGGATGTGAGAGGTGAGATCTGTCCGTACCCGATGATGCGGACGGTCAGCGCCCTGAAGAAGTTGCAAGGGGACGAGAGGGCGCTGGAGGTGGTCACCGACCACCCGCCAGCGTTGCAGACGATCCCGACCCAAGCTGCCCGCCTCGGTTTCCGGACCGAGGTTGAGGAGAAGGGCGCATCCGAGTGGCTCATCGTGCTTACACGCATTGAAGGGGAGGACGGAGCATGACCTACTACCGAACCGTACCGAGGAAATTCCTCTGGATCATTCTCCTGAGCGCCACAGTGGCCGCATGCGCGAACGAAGCCGCTGAGGTCGTCCAGCAGGGCTACGCCAAAGACGTCCTGGTCGATGCGGCGTGGGTCGCAACCCACATGGACGATGCCTCTGTGCGCCTTTTGGAGCTCGGGGGCAACGACGAGGCATTCACGGAGGGACACCTCCCGGGCGCGTCGTTTCTATCCATGCGCCAGCTGTCGAACCCGGACGATCCCATTCGCGGCCAGATCGCTACCGAGGATCAGATGTCCGCGGCCCTCGCGGCCGTAGGTGTGGCACGAGACCAGACCATCGTCTTGTACGACCGGCGGAACAACCTATTCGCAGCCAGGGCCTATTGGGCGCTGAAGTACTATCAGCATGCCGAAGTCCGCATCTACAACGGCGGCGCGGGCAACTGGACAGAGGGCGGTCAGGCACTCAGCACGGAAGTGGCGGAATTCGAGCTGTCGAGTTATCAAGCCGGCCCCGCAGACCCGGAGATGCGCACGACCTGGCAGTACGTCATGGACCATACCGACGACCCGTCGACGCTCTTCTGTGATGTGCGAGGCCCGGATGAGCACTTGGGCCGAGACGTGCGAGCGGCCCGCGGGGGACACATCCCGGGATCGATCAACGTGGAGTGGACCGCGGCGGTCGATTCGGACGGAACCTTCAAGTCGTTCCAAGAACTTTCCGCGCTATACGCCGGAGCGGGCTTCACCGCGGACAAGCAGATCGTCACCTACTGCCAGAGCGGCACTCGGGGCGCACATACGTGGTTCGTCCTGAGTGAGCTTCTGGGTTATCCAAGCGTGCGTAACTACGACGGCTCGTGGGCCGAGTACGGCAACAATGCGGAGAGTCGGATCGAGGGCTAGAAGGCTCGTCATATAAGGAGTTGAGATGGAGTTCGGAGGCCGGTCGTGTTTTCAAGCGGCACCGGTACGCCTCTTAGCGGCGGTAGCGCTCGTGGCGGCGGGACTAGCCTCGCCCGCCGCTGGTCAGGCGCCCTTTTCGGTCCGCGATGTCATGGCGTATTCCTTCGCGTCGGGGCTGGTGGCAGCCCCCGTCGGCGACCGTATCGCATGGGTCGAAAACGCCGAGGGCGAGCGCAATATCTGGGTCGCGGGAGCCCCCGAGTGGCGAGGGCGACAGCTCACCGACTTCGAAGGCGACGACGGTCAGGAGCTGACTTCGCTGGTGTTCACGCCGGACGGCGAGCGCCTGCTCTTCGTGCGTGGCGGGGGCCCCAACAGACAGGGTGAAGTACCGGACCCGCTCTATACGCCGGACGAAGAGGGACGGGCCGTGTGGAGCATCGCGTTAGATGGCGGTGAGCCCAGCCACATCGTCGACGGCGGAGGATTCACGCTTTCACCGGACGGTTTACGGATCGCCTTCAGCCGCGGGGCGGACCTCATGGCACTCGAGCTGTCGGGCGACGCCGAGCCGGAGCGTCTGGCCCGGGTCCGTGGTGGTTCAGGCTCGCTTACATGGTCGCCGGACGGCGCGCGTCTGGCCTACGTGAGCAACCGGGGCGATCACGCCTTCATTGGGGTGTTGGACATCGATGCCGACGCGATCACCTACCTCGACCCCAGCGTGGGTCGCGACGGCAGCCCGGTGTGGAGTCCCGATGGCCGATCCGTGGCGTTCCTGCGAATTCCCAACGAACGCGTGGTGCACATGTTTGCGCCCCGCCGGGAGGCGTTGCCATTTTCGATTCGCGTGGCGGACGCCACCACCGGAGAGGGACGGGAGATTTGGCGCGCTCGCGAGGGCGTAGGTAGCGCCTTCAGCGGTGTGGGTGCATCCAACCAGCTTATGTGGGGCGCCGACAACCGCGTCGTGTTTCCGTGGGAAGGCGACGGCTGGAAGCACTTGTATAGCGTACCCGCGCGGGGCGGACGAGCGACGCTGCTCACGCCGGGCAACTTCGAGGTGCAGTTCGCGGCCATCGCGCCCGATGCGCGGAGCGTCATCTACGACTCGGGGCAGGACGACATCGACCGAAAGCATGTCTGGCGGGTCGGCGTGGCCGGCGGTGCGCCCGAGCTCGTGACTCCCGGCAATGGGCTGGAGTGGGGTGCGGTCGTGACCGGCGGCGGCACGGTGGCGTTTCACGCGTCCACGACCAACGAGCCCTCCCACACCGTGGTGCTGGTCGACGGCCGGCGCCGTCGCTTGGGGCCCGAGCTACCGGATCGGTTCCCTGCCAATCGGCTCGTCGAGCCGCAACAGGTCGTGTTCAGCGCGTCAGACGGCATGCAGATCCACGGGCAGCTCTTTTTGCCTCCCGATCATCAGGCGGGGGAGCGGCACCCAGCGGCTCTCTTCTTCCACGGCGGCTCGCGTCGGCAAATGCTGCTCGGCTTTCACCACCGCGGGTACTACCACAACGCGTATGCCTTCAACCAGCTACTCGCAGCAGCCGGATACGTCGTACTGTCGGTGAATTACCGCAGCGGCATCGGGTACGGGATGGAGTTCCGTGAGGCCGAGAACTACGGTGCCACCGGCGCGAGCGAGTTCGCGGACGTCATGGGTGCGGGGCTCTATCTACAGAGCCGGGACGACGTCGATCCTGGCCGCATCGGCTTATGGGGCGGCTCCTACGGTGGCTACCTGACGGCCCTCGGTCTGGCGCGCGCATCGGATCTGTTCCGGGCGGGTGTGGACCTGCACGGCGTGCACGACTGGAACGTGGTCATGCGCGGCTTCCGGCCATCGTACGAGCCGGAGGACTACCCGGAGTTCAGCCGCGTCGCCTACCAATCATCTCCCATGGCCTTCATCGACGGCTGGCGATCGCCTGTCCTACTCATCCATGGAGACGACGACCGCAACGTGCCGTTCAGTGAAACCGTTGACGTGGCGGAGGCGCTCGCACGCAGAGGGGTCGAGTTCGAGCAGCTCATCTTCCCGGATGAGGTACACGGGTTCCTTCTGCACAAGAACTGGGTGGCCGCTTTCGAGGCAGCGCTCGACTTCTTCGAACGCAAGCTCAAGCCGCCCATCTCGTAGGCGACGCTCCCGCACCCGCCTTCCCCCCACCGAAGGCCCCTCCTACGTTGCCTCATGACGAAGCCACACCTGCTCCTAGCTGTGACCTTGGCGCTCACTTGGGTGCCCCCCGTTGCTGCTCAAGTAGTTCCCGAACAGGATCCAGCGCTGCTCCGGCTCCATGCAGAACTGCAGCGGATCGAGCCGTGGTCCGGTGGCAGACTCGGAGTGGCGGCGATCCACCTCGAGAGCGGCCGGGAGGTCTACCTTCACGGTGACGAAGCCTTCCCCATGGCCAGCACCTACAAGGTGCCGATCGCGGTCCAACTCTTCACGCTGATCGACCGGGGAGAGCGGTCCTTGTCGGAAATGGTGGAAGTGACTCCCGAGGACCTGCATCCCGGGAGCGGCACCATCTCGCGGTTGTTCAACGATCCAGGGTTGGCGCTTTCGCTACATAACCTGATGGAGCTCATGCTCCTGATCAGCGACAACAGCGCCACGGATATGACGCTAACGGCCGCGGGTGGTGCGGCAGCAGTTACCGAGCGGATGGGCGCCCTCGGCATCCATGGCATCAGGGTGGATCGACCCACGTCACTGCTCATCGCGGATTTCGTCGGCATCGCTGGTGCGCCCGAGAACGGACGGATTTCACCCGATCTGTGGCGCGAACTGCAGGTGGGCGTCGATGCCGACGATAGAGAGGCGGCGGCCGCCGCCTTTGCCCAAGACCCTCGGGACACAGCAACCCCACGCGCGATGGCCGATCTTCTGCGAGCTATTTGGGATGGGGAAGCGGTGAGTGCGCACAGCAGGGACCTCCTGCTGGATGTGATGCGGCGAGTGGAGACCGGCGCCGGGCGCATTAAGGGAATTCTGCCCCCGGGCACGACAGTGGCGCACAAGACTGGCACGATCGGCGGGACGACCAATGACGTCGGGATCATCTACTTGCCGGGGAACGCCGGCCACGTGGCCACGGTGATGTTCGTCAAAGACTCGGACGTGCCCTCTCCCCAGCGAGAGCGTGCGATCGCCCAGGCTTCCCGCGCGGTCTACGACTTCTTCCTCTTCAACCCGGGTGGTTGAGGGGTCCCAGTTCCGCTCGGCACCCGCGAGCCTCCTGTGCGTTCTTGCGGTCGCGTGCAGCGCGCCGGGGGGCGGCAGCGACGGGGACACCACCCTACCGCTGGGTCGGGTCGCAACCTCCAGCGAGGGCATGGTGGTCTCCGGATCGGAGCCAGCGACCCGAGTAGGAGCGGAGATCCTCGCGTCGGGCGGAAATGCGGTGGACGCCGCCATTGCGACGGCGTTCGCGCTCGCCGTGACAGAGCCCACACAATCCGGTCTGGGCGGCCGCACTCAGGCCCTCGTCTGGCGGCCGGACGGTCCAGCGCTGGGTATCGACGCGACGAACGAGGTGCCGGCTTCCTACGACCCTGATACCGCGGAGCAGGTAGACGACGGATACGGAGTGATTGCCATTCCAGGGACCGTCGCGGGCCTGACTCGGCTCCATGACATGGCCGGGTCGCTCCCCCTCACGAGTCTCATGGCACCGGCGGTTGCGCTTGCGGAGGGAGGCTTCCCCCTCAGCGAGGGAGAGGCGCAGCGGCTCGCCGGAATCCGGGATCGCCTGTTGCTGTCCGGGGCGGCCAGCTCAGCGTTGCTCGCAGCAGACGGTTCCGCGTACGCCCCGGGTGACTCCCTCCGACAGCCAGTCCTGGCCGAAGTCCTCCGCGCCATCGCCGAAGGCGACTCGGAGGCCTTCTACGACGGCTGGGTCGCCGAGCGCATGGCCGCCGATATTGCCGATCACGGTGGATACGTGACCACGGAAGATCTGGCCGGGTACGCGGCCGAGGCGTCGATCGTCGTAGAGGGCCGCTTCGGAGAGTTGGGCCTCGTGGGCACCTACCTCCCGACTTCCGGAGCCACGACCATCGAGGCGTTGCAGATCCTCGATCGTGTGGGCCTCAGCGATATGGAGGCCGACAGACGGGCCTTCACCATCGGTCAGGCCCTCGTCTTCGCCTATGCGGACCGCGATGAAGCGTGGGATGATGAGCGGCCACCTTCCGAAGACGCGAACTGGATCACGTCGGAAGACCTCGCAGCGGATCGTGCCCGAGCGCTGACCGATGCGACCGTGGAGACACCGGCCTCGAAGGAGCCGCCCGAGTCCCCCAACACCACACACATCTCGGTAGTCGACCACAACGGGATGGCCGTCGCGATGACTCAGTCGCTCGGTCCCACGGGCGGCTCGCGCGTAGCGACGGAGGGGTTGGGCTTCCTCTACGCGGCAAGCGTCGGTGGCTACCTGGGTTACGTTGAGCCGGGCGACCGACCCTGGTCATCGCAGTCACCATTGATCGCGCTCAGAGACGGCAGACCCGCCTATGTGATGGGCGGTGCCGGCGCACGGCGCATCATCTCCGCCCTAGTCCGCACGATGGTTCGCATCGAGACAGAGGGGATGTCGACCGAAGAGGCGATCCGCGCGCCCCGGCTGCACCCGGCGGGGTCAGCCTGGAGATTCGAACAGGCGGTCGGCTCCGATGCCGACCCGCCCGGAGCGGCCTTAACCCGAGAAGCGGGTTACGAGGTACGGGTCCTGCCTTTCGGATACTACTTCGCACGACTCAACGTGATCACCGTCGACCCGACAACGGGTGCCATGACCGGGGTCGCCGATCCGCGCTGGGCCTGGGGCACAGCCTCGGGGCCGTTGAGCGTTCGCTGACCCTGGACGGACACCTGAGAGCCGTGCCACGCCGCCTAATGTCTCGGCAGTCTGTCCTGGGGCACCGCCTGGTGGCGGGCGGCATGTTGTTGTTCGGGACTGCCTGCCTGGATCCCTCCAGCCCCTCCCAGCCACCGAGCGAGGCTGACGGTAATCGCTGCCCGAGTCCTGGAGTCGGAGTGAGCATCGGCGGCGATTCGGGCAGTCAGGACGACGTGGTCGCGAGTCCTACCCGCCGCCTGGTCCTCATGGGCGGGGGCGCCGAAGACGACGCCGCTGCTACCCTGTTCGCTGAGGGGGCCGGGGGTGGCGATTTGGTGATTCTGCGAGCGTCCGGTTCCTTGAGTAGCTATCCGACGTACTTCACCACCAGCCTCACGCCTCAGCCAAGACCGTCAAGCGCAGTGACTCTCTTGACGGCTATCCCAGGCACCGCTTCGGACCCCGCCGTCTTGTGCTGGATCAATCGCGCGGAGGCGGTATGGCTAGCCGGAGGGAGTCAATGGGACTATCTCGGCCGCTGGCCGGACACCGTACACGCAGCTCTTTCCCAACTCGCGGGCCGCGGCGCCGCAGTCGGGGGCACTAGCGCCGGAGCCATGTCCCTTGGTGAGGCGGCATTCGACGCCCAGTTCGGCGGTGTCTCGTCAGCCGAGGCGCTCTCGGACCCGTTGCGATCGGACGTCAGCCTCAGCTATCCGCGCTTCGCCCAACCTGAGCTCGACGGCGCTTTGGTGGACAGCCACTTCACGGAACGCTCCCGTGAGGGTCGGCTGCTGGCTTTTCTCGCCCGGTTCCTGACGGAGCGAGGCCGCACGTCGGTCGTAGGCGTTGGCTTGGACGAAGGGGTGGCGCTCGTCATCGAACAGGGTCGCTACAGCGTGTCGACCACAGGAGGCGGATCTGCGTGGATATACCAAGTCAAAGCGCCCGTAGTGCTGGCCGCAGGTGCGCCGCTCGATCTCACAGGCGTGCGTTTCGTTCGTTTGGCGAATGGAAGTGACAGTTTGTGGCCGATCGACTTCGAGGCAGTTGCCGTCGAGGAGCTCAGCGTCGAGCAGGGCGTGGTCCGCCGAGGGGCCTCCTAGGGGCGGCCGGCGTCGTGCGCTGAGAGAGAGTAGGAGAGCTAACGCTCCACGATGGTCTGATAGGTCATGATGCGGAACTTGTCCTGGATGTCTGTCGTGTTCGGAAGGAGCTGAGTCATCATGATGCCAATCAGATGTTGCTCCGGATCGACCCAGAACAGGGTGTTGAAGATCCCGCCCCAGCCGTAGACGCCCTCTGAGCCCAGTTCTCCTTCCGCGGTGGGCGCGCCATCGATCGCAAAGCCCAGCCCGAAGCCGCCCAATCCCGGTGGTACTGGGCCGCTGGAGGCGAGCTCGCCAATATGGTTCGATGTCATGAGCCGGACCGTAGTGGGACTGAGAAGCCGAGCTCCATCCAGCTCTCCACCGTTCAGCATCATCTGGAGGAAGCGGGAGTAGTCACGCGCGGTCGACGAGAGGCCCGCGCCACCAGGGAAGTTCGTGCGCCGGTCGCCGGCTGAATACGTTGCGGAAAAGGTGAGGTAGCCGTCGTCCACCGTTCCCTCGACTTCGACGATGCCGCCTGTGGGCGACGGCGAATAGAGCGCCGCGAGACGTCCCGACTTAGCGCTCGGCAGGTAGAAGTACGTGTCCTCCATGCCCAGCGGTTCGAAGATGCGAGTACGTAGGAACTCATCGAACGAAAGGCCCGACAAGACTTCGACCAGGCGGCCCAGCACGTCAATGTTCAGGCCGTACGAGAACGCCGCACCCGGCTGGTGCAGCAACGGTAGTGACCCGAGCTTCGTCACCAGATCCTCGATGGTACCCGTGTGCTCCGAGAGGCCGTCTACAATGCCGGCTTCACCATACAGGCCGGAGAGGAGTCTCTGCTCGTATAGGGGCCCGAAAGCGGCAGCGCCCAGGAATCGGTAGGTGATGCCCGATGTGTGCGTCAGCAGGTGTCGGATGGTCACGGGGCGCTGGCTCGGAACGCGACTGAACGTCCCGTTCTCAGAGTCGGTCACTTCGAGCACATCCAAAGAGGCGAGCTCGGGAAGATACATGCCCACCGGGTCGTTGAGGCGGAAGCGGCCCTCCTCGTACAGCATCATGACCGCGAGGCTCGTGATGGGCTTCGTCATCGATGCGATGCGGAAGATCGCATCCACCTCCATCGGCCTGCTGTCGCCCATGTCCGCCGCGCCGTAGGCCTGGATATGCGCCTCCCCGCCGCGGCGCGCGACGAGCGTGACTGCGCCCGAGATCTGACCCCGGTCGACGTACGCCTGCATCACATGCTCAAGGCGGGTCAGGCGGTCGCTTGACAGTCCCACATCCTCGGGCGCGACAGTCGGGAGTCCCTGCGCCCACAGAGTCGAGGTGAGCAAGACGACGAAAGAGGCTGACAAGACAGCGACGCGCAGGCGCATGAGGACATCTCCAAGAACGGGCGTAGATCACTTCGATTCAGATTGCTCGCGCGGCGTGCGAACTGCAAGACGAGTGGGGCGTGGCCGCTGCCCTCTCCTGCAAGATCTCGACCTGTCCCACCGCCCCCCCTAACTTCCTCGCTCGCTTGCAATACCGCACACCAGGAAGGTCACGCATGGCCCGCACCACCACATCGGCGCTCATCGGACTCGCGCTCTTCGCCCTCTTCGCGGCCCCGGCCGCTGCTCAATTCCCTCCCGCAACGGACGAGCAGCGTGAAGCCGGTGCGAGGGTCACCGAGATCCGTTTCGGCTCCGAGGAATTGACCATCCCGCGCGGCGAGACCGTCACCCTGACCACGGGGCTCTACGACGCCAGCGGAAACGCCGTCGAGGGCGCTGTGGCCGTAATCATGGCACGCGGTGCTGTAGGCCCCCGATTCAGCAACATCATGGGCCAGCAGGTCGAGTTGACCGGCCAGCAGCAGGGCCAGGGAACGCTCACGGCCGTCGTCATGGTGCCTGCCGATCAGGGCAGCGTGCGCGGGACAGCTGGCGCGCGCCAACTCGGGCAGATTTCGGTCACGGTACTCGACTATCCCGCCGAGTCCATCGATATCGAGGACCCCGACTACACGGTCTACACGGGCACGTCCGTCCAGATGTCCGGCCGCGTGATGACTTCTCACGGTGACGAGCACGCGACGGCATCGATTTCATGGCGCTCCGACAACCCATCCGTGGCCATGGTCACGGGCAGGGGCATACTGACAGGTGTCTCCGCGGGAAGCACGACGCTCACCGCGCAGACCCAAGACGGTGTCTCGGCCGAATACGCGGTGGACGTGACGCTGAACCCGGTGGCATCGATATCCATTTCACCGACGTCCGCGCAAACTCGGCGCGGTGACGTCGTCGAGTTCGATATCGTCGCACGCACAGCCAGCGGTGGTGTGGTCGACGACATTGCGCTCGACCTCGCGGTCTCGGGCCTCGAGGGCACGGGCGGGTTCGTCTTTGCCGACGGCACCTTCGTCGCGGAGGAGACAGGCGCCTACCGTGTCATCGCGAGCACAGGCTCCGCGTCGGCCGTGGCCATCGTCGAGGTGGACGCGCGGCCGGATCCGGTCACGGTCGAGTTCCTCGATCACGGCGTGCGGGCCGAGGTGGCGACGAGTGACCTGTGGGTCTTCGAGGGGGTCGACGGTGAAGACTACGCCTATACGGGCACGCACTCGCGGGGTGGTGGCGAGCGGATGTTCGTGTGGCGAGTCACCGATCCGACGAACGTCGAGCTACTGGACTCGATCGTAGTCGACGCCCGCGTCGTCAACGACGTGAAGGTCAGCGATGACGCGACCTGGGCGATCATCACGCGCGAGGGCGCGAGCACACGCCGGAACGGAATCGTGGTGCTCGACCTGGCCGATCCGGCACACCCGAGCATCATGGCCGAGTTGACCGACGAGCTCACGGGTGGCATCCACAACGTCTGGATCATGGGCGACATCGTGTATGCTGTGAATAACGGCACGAACGCCATGAGCATCATCGACATGAGCGACCCCCGAAACCCGACGCACGCGGGCCGCTTCGAGATCAAGCCGGGCGAGACGAACAAGTCACTCCACGACGTCTGGGCTGAGGACGGGTATGCGTATCTATCCTATTGGGATGACGGACTGGTCATCGTCGATGTGGGCGCCGGCACGCACGGCGGCACCCCGACGGAGCCTGTCTTCGTGTCGAGCATCAGCTATCCCCAAGGCAATACGCACGTCGCCTGGCGCAGCCGCGACTACGTTTTCCTGGGCGATGAGATCGGGACGTCGGACGGAATGCGCGGCTTCATCCACGTCATCGACGTGAGTGACATCGAGAACCCGCACGAGGTCGCCAAGTACGACTTACCCGAAGCCGGTGCGCACAACCTCTGGATCGAAGACGACGTGATGTACATCGCCTACTACCAGGGGGGCCTCAGGATCGTCGACGTCAGCGGCACGCTCCGCGGCGATCTGTACCGTCAGGGCCGCGAGATCGGCTTCTTCCGCACCGAGGCCGCCCCGGGCGAGGGACTCCAGGCCAACAGCGCGAACGCATGGGGGCCCCAGATTTTCAAGGGCAACCTGTTCGTGAGCGACATGACAAGTGGCCTGTGGGTGGTCAAGCATGCGCGGCCGAGGCCCGTCACGTTCTGATGACGCACATGAAGGACAAGCTCGCCGCGGGGGCTGCCCTCGCGGCGAGCCTGCTCGTGGCCACTGCGCTCACGGTGAGTCCCGCGGCCGCGCAGTCGAGCGCGACCTACTGGGCGTACGTCGCCAACGAGTCATCGGATATCGTCTCGCTGGTGCGCTTCGACGGCCGCGAGGTGGTAGAAGAAAAGGCGATCGACGTCGGGTTCCATCCCGCGGATCTCGACGGAGCGCACGGCATCGCCGTCGCCCCGACGGGTGACTATTGGTACGTCTCGATCGCACACGGACAGCCGTATGGTCAGATCTGGCAGATGGAGACAGGAACGGATCAGTTCGTCGATTCTGCGCTGGTCGGCCTATTTCCGGCGACCATGTCGACGACTCCCGACGGGTCGACCCTCTTCGTCGCGAACTTCAACCTGCACGGCGATCACACGGCCAGTTCCGTATCCGCCGTCTTCACGCCGATGATGGAGGAGATCAGCCAGATCGAAACGTGCGTCATGCCGCACGGCAGCCGCGTGAGCCACGACGGCATGCGCCACTACTCGACGTGCATGATGTCCGATCAGTTGGTGGAGACCACAGTCCATGGCCTGGGCGTCTCACGCAGGATGGTGCTCACGGCGGGACGCGAACACGTCATGGATGCGGAGCACGTCGAATCCACGGGCGACGGCCACGACATGGGCGCGCTCGACATGGACGCCGAGGGGGTCTGCAAGCCGACGTGGGTTCTCCTCTCACCCGACGACAGCCGCATCTACGTGCCGTGCAATGGTCGGGGTGACGTGCTCGAGATCGACGCCGAATCGCTGGAGGTACTCCGTCGTTTCCCGACCGGGCGCGGTCCGTACAACGCCGACATTACACCGGATGGCTCGAAGCTGGTCGTGACGCTCAAGGGCGATCAAGCCGTGGCGATCATCGACTTGTCGACGGGGGAAGAAACGCGCGTGGAGACGTCACGGCCGATCACGCACGGCGTGGCAATCACTCCAGACGGGCGGTACGCTTTTGTGTCGAACGAGGCCGTGGGGGCGACGCGAGGGACGGTCGATGTGGTGGACCTGAACGCGGGAGCGATCGTGGCGAGTACCGAGCTCCATTACCAGCCGGGCGGGTTGGCGGTGTGGAAGATGGAGGAGGGCTCACCACCGCCTCCTGCCGAGTAGCTCCGCATCCGCCGGAAGCTCGCTGTCGCCGGCCTGACGTCCATTGAGCTGAAGAAAATAGGCCACGATGGCCGCGTACTCCTCAGCAGAGAGGCTCCCGGGCCGGTCCTGGGGCATGTTCGTGCTGATGTGTTCGAACAGGTGTCCGACCGGCTCGGCCATCCATGTGAAGGCGAAGATCGGACCGCGGAACTCGTTCCGCCCGTGACAGACCGAGCAGACGGTCGAGAACACGCGCTGACCCCGCTGCGCCTGCTCCGCAGTGAAAACCGCCGGCGCCGGCTGGGCGGAAGCGGTCTCCGCCGAGCCCGTTGAAGGGTCGGCGGGCCCCGGCGTGGCGTGCGACGCTGATGCGCACCCAGCCACCCCCCCCAGGAAGAGGAGGAGCGTGGCAGTCCGCGCCCGGCGCCCGACCCTGCCGATCAGAACCTCGAAGAACGGATGATGATGTCGGCGCGCTGCCACACACGATTGAACTCCGCTTTGATGCGATCGGCCTCGGAGATCTTGTCCTGTGCCCTCAAGGCCCGTTCGAGACCGAAGTATGACCAACCGTTGTGCCGATGCTGCTCCAGAGCGCCGACATAGACGCGCTCAGCGTCGGAGTATCTGCCGGCCTCGAGCAAGGCGGCGCCGAGCCAGTGCCGCGCTGAGAAGTTGAGCGCCTCGGGCTCGGCGTATTCGAGGCCGTCGTGCGTCTCGACGGCCAGCTCCAACACGGCGATGGCCTCGTCTAGCTTGCCCTCGGAGCGAAGCATCTCACCGCGCAGGATGTTGCCGGTGATGCTGAGTAGGTCGCTGCCACGGTTGTTCCGTTCCGTGACGTTGTCCGGCAGCGTGCTCGCCTTTTCGTCGACACTCGCCAGGTAAGCTGCCGCGCTGTCGGCCGAGCCGGTCCGCAAGTGGGCGTATCCTCGGGTGAACTCCCATAGCCCGAGTCGCAGCGGCCGCTCCGGCACCTCAGTCAGCTCGAGGATCTCTCTGAACTCGCCGAAGCGGAACAACACCAGTGCCTGGTAGAACACGCCGCCGTTCACTTGCCGCGCGTACTCCTCGGCTGCCGCGCGTGAGACCTTGCTCTGGCCGTCCATCGATCCTGCGAAGAAGAGCATGTGGAGGTTATGCGTGCCCCCGTACGAGACCCCCTCGCCGTACGCGGTCCGGTCGTCGGAACGCCAAGCCATCGCGTTTGAGCGCACCGCCTTTCCCCAGCGCCCGATCACGTTGTAGGTGTGCGACGGCATGTGGTTGAGATGGCTCGACCCCGGCACCGCGGTCATGAGAAAGTCCGCGCATGCCTCCGCCTTGTACGCCACCTCGGTTGCCTCGGTCGCGTGGATGTAGAGGTGACACGCGCCTGGGTGGTTGATGTCCTTTTCGAGGACGTCCTCGAGCACCGTGTGGAAGCTCTGGACGTACGGGTCGGACGCTTCGTAGGCGCCCCTCCGCGTATTCAAGAGCATCAGGGCCTCCGCATACAGCGTGCCGACATCCAAGTCCTCCGGATACAACGAGTAGACCTCCGACATCGCCCGAGTGTAGGCGCTGTCCAGCGCCGCTCGCGTATCGGGATCATGCTCCGGGGTGTAGCGGATCGACATTGCCCGAATGAGCGCTTTCTCCATCGGGTCGTCGGTCCGCTCGATCAGCGAGAGCGCACGTTGGGCGGCCTCATAGGCGGGGCCGGCGTTGGCGTTGGTCAGCCGGCCATTCAGGAAGGGGCCGCGGGCTTTCGCCTCACCCCAGAAGCACACAGCACAATCTGGATCTTGGCGTTGCGCCTCTTCGAACGACCGGATCGCCACGGGAAGCGTGAAGGCATACACCATCTGCATGCCCTGATCGAAGTAGGCCTGCGCGAGCGGCGCGTCGGTGTCGATCGTCCGGGTGTAATCGCCGGTGACTGCCTCCAGCAGCGGGACGGTTGGGGCCGGAGCCCCCTGGGCGGCCGCGTCGCCGGCTGCCACGAGTACCGACGTGACTAGCGCCAGCGCCGGAACGAGCAAGAGTACGGCAGACCTGCGGCGGGCGGTGTTCTTCGAGCGCTCCATCATTCCTCCACTGATGACCTGCTGAACCGGACGGCGCCTCGGGCGGGAGGAGCTCTCGCGGCGAGGCCGCCGTCCACGACTGCTTAGAGCTTAAGGGTGCTCGTCCGATTCGGTCAATCGAGCGTCCAACCCGGGCGGTGGAATCTCGGAAATGTCCACGGGACTCCACACGCCGTGGCGAAAGTGCACGATCCACCTATTTTGTCCGCACCTTCCGCCTTCGCGAGCGAGCGCCACAACGAGGAGACCGCTTCGCCATGATTAGCCGACGTCACGCAATCAAGAGCCTGGTCATCTCCGTGGGCGGCTCTGCCTTGTTCAGTGCCTGCGGCGGTCGGGGGGTCCTCGCTGTTCTGACGCCCAGCGCCTCGCCTCGCTTTTACAGTGAGCGCGAAATGGCCGTGCTGTCGCGGGTGAGCGATCTGCTCCTTCCCCGCACCGAGACCCCCGGTGCCCTGGACGCGCATGTCCCCGCATTGCTCGACCAGTTGATGGCGGAGTGGGCCAGTAGCGATACGCAGGCCTCACACCGTGCGGCGCTCGCGGGCCTCGACACGCGATTGCAGGCGAGCTCGGGTGGCGATTTTCTCGAGGGGACCGACTCGGTCGCCGAGCAAGCGCTCGCCGCGGTGGACGCCGGGGCTTACGCCGACGAACCGCTCCAGGGGTACCGGGCTCTCAAAGGGCTGATCACGCAGGCCTATTTCGCCACAGAGGAAGGCGCCGTGGATGAACAGCAGTGGGTCGCCGTTCCCGGACGTTGGGAACCGTGCCTCGATCGATCATGAAGCACCCACTGAGTCTCGTTACAGGGAGATGTCGCCTTGGCTGATTTTGATGCGATCGTGATCGGGTCAGGAATGAGCGGAGGCTGGAGCGCTAAGGAACTCACCGAGCGTGGCCTGAAGGTGCTCGTGCTCGAACGAGGACCGGAGATCGTTCCGGAACGCGATTACACCGATCGCGTCCTGCCCTGGGATCGCCCCAACCTCGACCGCATTCCTCAGGATGAGATCGCGGAGCACTACCCCAAGCAGTACGGGGGCGTCGCCTATGCGATCAAGGAAACGACCAAACACTTTTGGGTGAAGGACAGCGAACATCCTTATGAGGAAGCCGAAGGCACCCGCTACGACTGGCTGCGCGGCTACCACACCGGTGGTCGCTCCATCATGTGGAGTCGGCAAACCTATAGACTCGGGCCCCAGGACTTCGAGGCGAATCAAAGGGAAGGTATCGGCGTCGACTGGCCGGTTCGCTACGATGACATCGCGCCGTGGTACGACTACGTGGAGCGATTCGCTGGCATCGCGGGCAATGCCGACGGCCTTTCTCAGCTACCCGATGGTGTCTTCCAACCAGCGTTCGCGCTCACATGCGCGGAGGAGGACTTCAAGTCCAAGGTCGAAGCCGCATTCCCGGGTCGCAATGTCATCGCGGCGCGCGTCGCGCATCTCACCGACGCCACGGAGGAACAGAGGGCCCTGGGACGCAGCAATTGCCGGGTACGCAACCGCTGCGAACACGGTTGCATTTACAGGGCGTACTTCTCCTCAATCAACGCCACTCTGCCGGCGGCTCAGCGCACCGGCAACCTCACGATGGTGCATAACGCCATCGTTCAATCGCTCGAATACGATCCGGCGACGGCTCGGGTGACCGGCATACGCGTGATCGACGCGGAGACCAAGCAAACTCGCGTGTATACATCGAGAGTCGTCTTCCTCAATGCCTCGACCATCGCGTCGGCGATGATCCTGCTGCAGTCTACCTCGGAGACGTTTCCGAATGGGTTGGCCAACCGGTCGGATCAGGTCGGCCGGAACCTGATGGACCATATCAGCGGTGCCGGGGCCAGGGGGCTGATGAGTGGCTTCGAAGACAAGACGGTCTTCGGTCGTCGCCCGGGCGGCATCTATATCCCCCGGTACGCGAACATCACCGAGACCGATAAGCCCTACCTGCGCGGCTTCGGGTACCAGGGCGGCGCGAGACCCGTCTCATCCACCAACGGTCCGGGGATCGGGCGCAACTTCAAGGAAGCACATCGGGCGCACGGCCCATGGAGTGTCTCGATCGGTGCCTTCGGGGAACAGCTCCCCAGTCCCGACAACCGGGTCACGCTGCATCCCTCCCGGCTCGACCAGTGGGGCAATCCGGTGGCGGTGTTGAACGTCACGTATGGGGACAACGAACGCATCATGATGGAAGAGGCACGCAAGGACGCGATCGCCATGTTGGAGGCGGCCGGCTGCACGGATATCACTTCCGGAGACGTGAATTTGACCAGGCCCGGCAACCGAATTCACGAGATGGGTAGCGCGCGCATGGGTCGCGACCCGGGTACGTCTGTGCTGAACGGCAGGTGTCAGGCCCACGATATCGACAACCTGTTCGTGACCGACGGCTCGTTCATGGCGTCTTCGGCCTGTCAGAACCCGTCTCTGACGTACATGGCGTTTAGTGCGCGGGCGGCGGACTACGCTGCGGATTTGATGGCGGACGGGACGTTTTAGGCGAGGGCCAGGCAATCGAAGGGGCGGGCTCGAATTCAACGAAGTGACGATTCTCCATCAGCGTGGCATCAGCCCGCCGTCGCAGCGGGGGGTACCGGCCCCCGACCACCCTCGTTCACTGTCCCAGCTCCCCCCCGGACCGTCGCGGGAGGCGGGTCGGCACGCTCACCATCCCGGGCCTCGGCATCCGCCTCTGCCTGGCAGAGGATCACAAAGATCAAGAACAACAACGCGAGAGCGAGCAGCGCCGCCGCGATAGCCCACAAGGCGATAGCGAGGGCCCCTCCCGGAGTCGCGCCGAGCACCGCAACCGCGGCGGCGATGGCGAACATCGCCATTGCGGCGGCAAGCAAAGACTGGAACGCGCGCATCAGTATTTCGCAGCGTGTCATAATCCGTCCTCCGTATTTATCCGGTCGAAGCACCGAGGGCCGTAGGGTCCGCTGCCGGCTTCAGCAAGCGCCGTATGGCAAAGGCGCTCGGGCACGTAGACAACAGTGTTGCGGGCGCCTACGACCGCCACGGGTAGTGGGAAGAGCGGCGTTCCCGAGCACATTGTTCACCTGATTCTTGGGGACATGGTGAGCAAGGGGCTCGTGCTGGCGGGAGCTGTCCTAGGTGTCATACGGGACGTATATCACGCCGGCTGAAGAGTCTCCCCGTCCGCAGCCGGCACCCAGCAAACTGGCGACCATTAAAACGGTCCGGTATGCTGCCCCCATTATCGATGCTCTTTGTCGGACGACATCATGACTGTGCGACCTCTCTCGAAGTACGCCCAGACTGCTTGTGCCCTTCTCCTGCTTTCTGTTGGATCGGCCGAACGTCTATCCGCCCAAGTGGATCAGAAAAAGCCGCTCACGCTCCGCGACTACTCGGCGTGGCGGTCCATCGGCGACCAACAGATCTCCAGGAATGGCCGCTGGGTGGCGTACACTCTTCAGTACACCAACGTCCTGCCGGCTGACGAGAAGCCCGTCCTCGTGCTCCACGACCTCGAGAACGGTCGGGACGTTGAGATCGATAATGCGCACGACGGGCAGTTCAGTCGCGACTCACGGTGGATCGTGTACGAGGTCGACTCGATCCCGGCACCGCGCGGGAGCCGGGCCTCCGATCCGCCGGACCCTTCCGAGGACGCATCCGGGGACTCGACCGAGCCGACCAGCACGCCCCCACGCATCGTGCTCCGGAATCTCGCTACCGGCCAGACAAGGTCGTGGGACAGGATCCAGTCGGTCACCTTCAACCACACCTCCACCCACCTCCTTCTCAGCAAACGGCCGGCCTCCGGCGGACGAGGGAGAGGCCGAGGAGGTGGAGGTGGCGGCGGTGGTGGCGGTGGGGACGACGCTTCCTCGCGGGGCGCCGACCACCTTCTCCACGACCTGGTCGACGGGACCAGCCTGCTGCTCGGTAGCGTGAGCGAAGCCGCTTTCAACCGGCAAGGCGACCTCCTGGCCTATGGCGTCGACGCTGAGAGCAACGAAGTCAACGGGCTCTTCCTGATGGAGCTCGCGACGGACCGCATGCGTCCGATAGACAATGACACGCTGGTTTATGGTAGCCTTGAATGGAGCGACGACGGCGACGGTATAGTGGCGCTCAAGGGTCGCCCCGTCGACGACAAGCGGGAGCGCGCCAACACCTTGGTGGCATTCACGAACGTTCGTGCCGCGATCGACGGCGGCAACACCACGCCGACCACCCTCGACGCCTCAGCCCCTGGCTTCCCAGGAGCGGGTTTCGTGATCAGCGAACGGGCAGCGCTCTCGTGGAGCGAAGACGGAAGTCGCGTATTCTTCGGTGTCATCTCGCAGCGGCCTGAGCTCGACCCCAAGGACGCGCCCAGTCGTGATTCGGTGCCCAACGTCGATATCTGGCTGTCGCAGGACGAGCGAATCCAATCGGTCCAGATGATCCAGGCCCAGCGGGACCTCAACTTCACCTTCCGCCACGCTCTGGACGTCGCTAGCGGTCGCTTCATCGCACTCACTGATTCGGCAATACGGCAAGTCGAGATCTCACCGGCGGGTCGCTGGGCTGTAGGACTGGACAACCGCGCCTACATCGCAGATACGGCGCGCGCGCGCGCGGACATCTACCGACTCGATACGGCGACGGGCGAGCGTAGGTTGATGCTGGAGGGACAGCTGGTCGGTGCCCACGAATTCGGCATCAGCCCCGATGGCCGCCGCTTCTTGTATTGGGACGAGGACCGCTACCAGGCGTACGACTTCGAGACGGGCGAATCGCGGACGCTTCCGGGCGGCGAAAGCGGCGAGTTCTTGAACATGGAGTGGGACTACGTCGGACCGAGACCCGCCTATGGCGTCCAGGGGTTCGCGAGCGACGGAAGCGGGGTGATCGTCCGGGGCCGCTACGACCTATGGCTCCTCCCCTTCGAGGGTCAGACCGCCACGAACCTCACCGGAGGCGAAGGCGAGCGTAGCGAGATCCGCTTCCAACTCGTTCAGACGGAGCCCATCGACATTGATGCCCCGCGCCGAGTGCGAACGAGAAGCGAGTTCGACCTGAGTGGGCCCGTGACCCTCTCGGCCTACGGACAATGGACCAAAAAGGCTGGGTTCTACCAGCTGGATGGCGGTGAGCTAAATCAGATGATCTTCGCCGACGCCCGCTTCGGCAATCCGGTGCGGGCGGAACAGGCCGATCGGATGCTCCTGACGCGGCAGACGTATGAGGAGTTCCCGGATTTACAGGTATCCGGCCTTGGGTTCGACGATATGACAAAGATCAGCGAGGCGAACCCGCAGCAGTCGGAGTTCGAGTGGGGGCACACGGTTCTGATCGACTACGAGAACCGAGACGGTGTCCGGCTCCAGGGGGTCCTCGCCCTACCGAACGACTACCAGGAGGGCGAACGCCGCCCGATGATCGTGAGCTTCTACGAAAAGAACTCACAGAACCTGCACCGGTACCCGGCGCCGAGGTACATGACGGGAATGGGGTCGCTCACCGTCGAGGCACACAGCCGCGGATACATCACCCTGCTGGCCGACGTGCATTTCCGAACCGGCTCGTCACACAGTGACATGCTCGAGAGCGTAGAAGCCGCGACCCAGAAGGTGATCGATCTGGGCTACGCCGACCCCGACCAGATCGGCGTGCACGGACATAGCTACGGGGGCGAAGGCGCCGCGTATATCGGCACGGTCTCGAAGATGTTCGCGGCAGTCGGCATGGGCGCGGGCGTGACCGACCTCTGGTCCGACTTCAGTCAGAGCTGGGGATGGTCATACCAGGTCCAGGGAGGGAGCGGCCAACAGGGGAGCAGCTACTACCTGTTCGGCCAGGGACGTTGGGGCACGACGCCCTTCGACGATCCAGAACGCTACCGAGCCGAGAGTGGGATCACCCATGTCAGCGAGGCGGTGGCCCCGTTCCTGATCATGCACGGCACCGCCGACCCCACGGTCGCCTTCAGCGAGGGCATGAACTTCTACAACGCCCTACGCTACAACGGAAAAGAGGCCATCATGCTCGCTTATCCGGAGGAGGGCCACGGGTTGAGGGGTCTAGCCAACCGCCGCGACCTCACCATGCGCTACTTCGACTTCTTCGATCATCACCTGAAGGGCGAGCCCGCCAAGAAGTGGATGACGGATGGGGTCCCGTACCTGGAGAAGCGGGAGCGGCGGTTGGGCGGCGTCAGGATCATCAGCTAGTTGGGCGCGTTTTGCCCCAACCCCTCTCGGACCTCCAGATACAACAAAGCCGGAAGCCCGCGTCGCTAGCGGCCTTCCGGCAGTGCCCCGCCAGGGACTCGAACCCCGAACCTACTGATTAAGAGTTAGATGGCAGTATATACGCGGAATATCACCGAGTATCACGGCGAGGCAGAATTGGGGCATGGCGATCACACAGTGTTCGGGATGTGGCGGTAAGGTCTCGACCAGAGCGACGGCTTGTCCGCACTGCGGGTGCTCTGCGTGGAGATCCTCAAGCTGCGTCACGGGTGCTCCTCGGCACTCGGCGGTCCGTTAGGAACGCGATACACAGTGTCAAGACTCGCCGCGTAGCTCACGCTCAAGGTGGTAGCGGCCCTCCGGGGCTGCGTTCAGGCGGGTGATGGGATCTGACATGCGCTCAAGGTGCCGCGCAGGACGCACCGTCTTGCCGTTCGCCAGACCCACCTCGGCCTCCCGCAGCGCCGTGATGATCTGCTCTGGCGTGTGTCGTCTCCTGCCCATTCTGACCTCCTCCCTGAATCTGCGACCAGCGCCAGATCCTAACATCCGCGCTGGTCTCGTTTCAGGGGGTCACGTCACCACTGGGCGGGGCCAACTCCACTTCTTTCCATCACGCAGATGTCTGCATGGATCGATCTGCTATCGAGCGTAGCATTCGCGAGAAGACGATCCGGTGGAGCGGTGAGATGAGATACCAGTAAGCCGTCCCCATCCAACCAGCTGGGTCAAAAGATGCTGTCTGTCGGATCATGCAGCCCTGTTCCGACTCCTTAACTATGAACTCTAGCCAGGCTTTACCTGGCAGCTTCATCTCAGCGCGCAAGAGCAGGCGCTTGTCCTGTTCGAAGGCTTCCACTCGCCAGAAATCTAAGGCGTCTCCAACGCCGATGTTGACGGGGTGAGTTCGGCCGCGCCTCACGCCTACGCCTCCGATCAAGATATCCAGGAAACCGCGCAGCGCCCACAGCCAGTTGTAGGCATACCACCCCTCTGTTCCTCCGATCTTTTGAATGGGCCGAAAGGCGCGGGTTGGGTCAGTGCTGACGCTGACCCAGCGAGAATCTTGGAGCCTCTTTCCAAAGGAGACGCCTGTCCACTCCTTCGGCTCCCCACCAGAGGAGACCGCATCTGACCAGCGCGTCTGAGCTGCTTGTCTCTGCCCTTCGTCGATGCCGCGGGTGATAGATTCTTTGATTGTGATCGGACGGACCTTAAAGGTCTCTAGCGCGGTCTGGTCCTGAACTACGGTCGGGTGAACAATGCTCTCGATCAGCTTCTTTCCGATGCGTGCATAGAGCGGCGTCACGAGACCGAGCCAGAGGCTAGAGAGCCGAGGTGTGAGCACGGGGACGCGGATCATGAAGCGCCTCAGCCCTTTGATCGCTGCGTACTCATTCATCAGTTGTCCATAAGAGAGGCGCTCTGGTCCTCCGATCTCGAAGACGCGGCTCTCTGGCAGCGGCGCTGTTATAGCCTCGATCAGATAAGAGAGCAGGTCATCAATGCCGATCGGCTGCGCTTCGACCTCGACCCAGCGAGGGGTGATCATCACTGGGAGCCTGTCGACGAGCGCTCTGATCATCTCGAAGGAGAGGCTGCCTGCGCCGAGGACGATCGATGCGCGTAGCTCGAGCACAGCGACCTTAGTTGAGCGCAAGATCTCGCCGACCTCATGTCGGCTGCGGAGGTGCGGTGAGAGCTCCTCGCTGGCGTCGCCAAGTCCTCCCAGGTAGATGACCCTCTTCACTCCTGCGCGTTCAGCAGCTTGGGCGAAGTTGCGGGCGCCCTCACGGTCTGCTTCTTCGAAGTTCCCCGCTGACCCCATGCTGTGGATGAGGTAATAGGCGGTCTCGATGCCCTCAAGGGCAGCCTCGAGGCTCGAGACAGAGAAGATGTCAGCTCGGACGACCTCAGTTGTCTCGCCCACCTTGTCTGCGAGTGAGAGCGGATCTCTTGCCATGCAGCGGACGTGGACGCCGCCCTCTTCGAGCTTACGCCAGAGGCGCCCTCCTACATATCCGGTGGCACCTGTGACGAGGACCCTCGCTCGCTCCCCCTGTGAAGTCATTGAGTTGGCCTCGTGGCGAGCATCCCTCTCGTGAAGGACTCTAGATCGGACATAGAGCGGGCGATGAAGAGGTTGCTTGCAGATTTGATGTTGAGTCTATCACAGCCTCGTCCGCCGACGATGACCTGAATCCCTCGTTCCCTCGAAGAATCTGCTATTTCTTGAATGGATTTCTGGGCGAGATCTGCGCTCTCTATGTGATTGACGCTGATCCAGACGAGGGCGGGTGAGTGAGCCTTGATGCCAGCCTCGAAGGTCGCGGCGGGGGTGTTGCCGCCGAGGTTGACTGCGTGGAAGCCATGGGCTTCGAGGGCGGCTGTCGCCATCAGGGAGGGCAGCTGACTTTGATCTCCGCTGAGGGCTCCGCCGATCGCGGTCGGTGCATTCGCTGTGCTCAAGGCGCCTAATGAGCGCAGCTGTTCAAGCACGCTGATGGCGATCGCTGTGCAGCGGTGCTCAATGAGGATTCCATCTTCGGCGTTCTCTCTCCAGAGCTGTCCAGTATGGACGAGGGCTGAAGAGAAGGGGCCGTCGCAGATCGTCCCGACGCTACATCCTTCTAAGTAGAGCGCCTGGACGAGCTGGGTGGCTCTCTCTTGATCTCCCTCAAGGAGCGCTTCTTTGAGGAGCATCTCTAAGGATGCGTCAGAGAGGTCTCTCTCAGACGGAATGCTGAGTCCGAGGTGGGTGTGCTTGACGACCTTGAGTCCTGCCTCGCGGATGAAGCGAATGGCCTCTTTGAGTTGGATGCGCCGGTGGCCACCGGAGGTGCGCGTGATCTGGATTTGCCCGCTATCAGCCCAGCGCTTGATAGAAGACTCTCCGACCCCGACGGCATCCGCGAGGGCTCTAGGGGAAAGGACTTGCCGTATTGAGGTCATGCGTGAATGATATGGCTGTTTTTGTATCAAAGCAAGAGAGGCTCTTGTCTTACCTGTGAAGGCCTGTTTTTAGTTCATTTATGAGCTTTAGTGTATTTTGAATAGGTAAATACCTATGCAGGGGCTTGACGGGGGCTCACGGTTATCTATTCTTACTCTGGATGTTTTGGACGAATAGTGGTTCGTCTTTGGTGTCTGGGTTTCACCGGACAACTGGTGATTCTCACGGAGCTCCTCCTTTGGGGTCTTCTGAAGAAAATGTGGTTGGGAGAGAAGATCGGGTGGCTTTCTCTTCCTCGGTCAGGCCGACAGCTATTTGTGTCGGCCTGACTCTCTTCTCTCTTCTCTGGCGATTCGGTCGGAGACCAACTCTTAATCACAATGAACAACATTCATTTGAACCAGCTGTTCACGCTCTGCCTCTCTACAGCATTCCTCTCGACATCCTGTGCGGCGCCGAGGAATGACTCCGCCTCTGTTCAGGCTGAGGTGGTGTTATCTGTTCAGAGTCAAGCAGGAGAGGGCGCTCTTGAGGGCGAGGCGACCTCCATGTTGGCGACCGCCCATGACACTTCTGAGGAGATCACAGACATGAACAAGCTCTTTGACTTCACGTCGAATGTGGGCTTTCAGAGCTGGAGAACTGTGGATGACAGGGTCATGGGAGGCGTCTCACGGAGCAGGATGATTCCCCAGGAGGGCTTCGCTTCTTTCCAGGGAACCCTCTCACTGGAGAACAACGGGGGCTTTGCATCGGTCCGTTCTCCAGAGCTAGATGAACGTCTAGAGAATGTGGATTCGATCAGGCTCAAAGTTCGCGGCGATGGTCGCACCTACCAGCTCTCCATTCGGACAGATCGGGTCTTTGATGGAGTGCGCTACAGGACCTCCTTTGATACTGAGGAGGGGGTCTGGGAAGAGGTGGTCTTATCCCTCGGAGATTTTAGTCCGACTTGGAGGGGGCGCCGCGTCCCCGGAACGCCTGATCTGAGAGCTTCTGATGTGCGCTCTTTCGGCCTGATGGTGGCTGACAAGCAGGACGGTCAGTTCCGCTTAGACGTGGAGAGCCTGAGCGCTGAATAGTTAACCAGGGACACCCTCATTCCGGCCCTATTTCAATGCGAAAACAGCATCGATTCAGGCACCTCACCGGACGTGCAAAACAGTGTTGGATAGCTGGGCGTGGCTGGATGCCACGGAGGGGCCAGGGGTTGCCGTCTTCTAGGCAGGGGTACAGGGGTCGTAGGTCACGGTCTCGCCGTCCTGAATCCACTCACCGCACCGCTCACCCATGTTGTAGGTGCCCTTGAACCGCAACTGACCGTTCTCGTCGTAGGTCTCATACGGGCCGTCGAGTTCACCACCGCTGTAGGTGCCAGTCTGCTGTAACTGCCCATTCTCGTAATAGGCCGCCCACGGACCGTGTAACGGACCGGCCCTGAAGTTACCCTTCCAGCTCAACGCGCCGTCCTGGTAGTACAACTCCCACGGTCCGTCCCTCTTGCTGCCCTTGTAAGCGTTCATCTTCTTGCTGAACCATCCCATGCGGTCCTCCTTTCTTTCAAGGAGCGAACTTTCGGACCGAAGCCTCAATCGCTATCACTTGGTCTTCCGGCACGCTGAGCACTACCTCTTGCGGTCGGTGCAAGATCGTCTTTCATAATTCTCCTCCTCCATCGTATTCTTCGGTGGATCACGACCAAACACCACTGCTATCACTTCAGTCCTTCGTACAGGGTACCACCCTGTGCCGAACCCCATCTTGTGGGGCACCACTTACGATTTCATCCGGGGGGACAGGGTCCGTAAACAGTCGGGAGATCACTGCCGTCTGTAGCTACTCGACAGCATATCCTTCCCATTTCCATCCCTCATCTTCCTATACAGATCGCCTTTGAGAACACCAGTGTTAATTAACTAACCGTCTCTGTCCGTACCGCGCCATCGGTCCATTCGTCTTACCTCTCTTCCATGTATCCCAGAGCATCAGTCGGCCATTCGCGTAGTAGCGTTCCCACCGCCCGGACTTCTTACCCCTTATATAGGTCCCTTTTGCTAGCAATGCACCGTTTTCGTTGTATCTCTCCCACAGACCTTGGCGCACACCTTTCTCGTACGTGGTTCTCTCTTCTACCTGTCCGTTCGCATAGTACGTTTCTCATAGCCCGTGTTCCTTGCCGGATACCTTAGCATTCAGCCCCAGTCTGTCGCCAGCGTAGCGACCGACCTTCTCGCCGAAGAGATTCCTGCAACACGGAAACTTCCGTGGTCACGCCGCCCTTCCTGCGGGTCACCGTCGTTCTGAGGAAGTCCGCTGCGCCGTCGAGCCCGAGGTCATCGATCATGTCGTTGATGACTTTGAATCCGGCCTCGTGCGTCAGAGAATACCTGGCCGCAGACACGACCTCCGATGGCCCCGCCAACGTCGGAAGACCTTCGGCGTTCGGGCCGCGCATCGCCCTTTGCCCCGTGAGGGTGGCCCTCGGGCCGCGCCCTACGCCGAAGGTGAGGTGCTCTGCCTTGCTGGGGCCTAAGAGGCTGAACTTACCTTTCCGGTAGTAAGGGAGGCGGGGATCGAGCATAGGGACCCGACCCACGTTTGCTCGTCACTTCAGTTCCATCATCGATCCTGAACCGGCTCGCCCCACAAACCCCGCCCGCATCCGTTGGGCCGTGCTACTCGCTCGCATCTACGACGTGTGCCGCTGCTCTGCCCCGCGTCTGGTG